>Ga0114996_10000032_pt1 | contig 172732 bp, 180 predicted proteins | sample ArcticOcean_MG_C_4_FD_87039 | JGI IMG/M metagenome (GOLD analysis project Ga0114996, IMG submission 87039) | Marine microbial communities from western Arctic Ocean - ArcticOcean_MG_CB4_134 | ecosystem: Environmental > Aquatic > Marine > Oceanic | place: Arctic Ocean: Canada Basin | collected...
CAGAAGTCTCGCGGTGCGATTCATCAGACCAACCATTCAATGGGCATCCGTCGGTTTCACTACCGGCCCACGACCTTTGAGTTTCACGTGACGAGAATCACTAATCGCTCAGGCTCCTAGGCTTGAATGCGATGCAAAGGATTCATACAATGCCCTTGAATCCGACACACAATAACGACAAAGGAATAGTGCGATGATTCCGTGCTTTGAGGCAGTAAAACTTTTGAGCGAGCTACGCGACCAAGCCATCGTTGTGGGCACGATGACGCCGAACCGCTACTGGGACGACTTGTCGGACAAGCCGGAGTACGATCTGCCGATCTTCGGTGGAATGGGAAAGGCTTCGTCGATGGCGCTGGGTCTGGCCCTGGCGCAACCCGATAAGAAGGTGTGGTGCATGGACGGCGACGGTAGCTTGTTGATGAATCTTGGCACGCTCGTCACCATCGCGGGTCAGAAACCCTCCAACTACGTCCACTTCGTTTTCGACGACGAGGCATACCATACAACCGGCGGCCAGCCTGTACCCGGAGCGGGGATGTACAACTTCAAGGTGCTGGCTGAAGGAGCCGGGTACCCGGAGTCTTACCTGTTCGACGACCTCGAAGATTTCAAGACCGAGCTGCCAAGCATCCTCGAAAAGGACGGCCCGATCATGGTGGCCCTGAAGATCGACTACCCGGACGGTGGGCCTCCCTTCTTTATGGGCAGCACGAAAGTCGCAGTAGATCGGTTGAAGAAGGCGTTGGCGGAGGGGTAACGGCCAGGTTACGCTTCCGGGCGAAGTCGGTTTCAACGATTCGGCCCCTGGTGAGGTCATGCGCCAGCTTGACATGCAAGAACATACATTCTATTCTAAGAATGAGCCACCTCGTAAAGACAGCATGCGCGAGTCATCGAGCGAAATGAGACAGTTTGAGACAAAATGAGACACAAAACGCGGCCAACTTGACATAGAGAAGCGCAACGTGTTCGGCACGAGGTGTGAGGGAAAGACCCGGTGATCAGCCGTTCACCGCGTCGTCAAGGCTGGTTTGACGGCCCTCAGAGCGCTGGACACGCTGCGCTGCCTGATACATAGACGGGTGCGGAGGGAGATCAAAGCCGGTCCCATCCAGAAGCTCGGCCACAGTCCTGATCTGTATCTTCGGATAGTCCTTTTGCCAGACCTCGGAGTGATAGAAACCGGCACTGACGGCCTCGGTCACCATTGGGGGCGTCGGGTTGTCGAGAGTGATGAATAGTCCGAGGGCAGCCTTATCCCGTTCCACAGTCCCTTTCAGGTCGCGGATGTGTGGCGACGAGACCTTGCCGCTTTTTACCTGGATGATAGCTTTGTTCGTTGAGCGATTTGGGCCGTCTAGGAAGTAGACCACCCCGTCCATTCCTTTGTCGGCACCCTTCTTGTTGTCCTCGCGGGGGAATGCCTCAAGCAGCGACATCGCCCAATACTGGAATTGGTAACGATCAGACTCCGCCAGCGCGCGGGCGCTTCCAACGTCCACCGGCTGACCGACCACCTGATAGTCCTTTCCCGACACGATGCCGAAAGACGTCTTCAGCCGGTTCTTCATTAGGGCAACGGCCAAATGGGTGATGTCGATGCCTATCCACTCTCGATTTAGCTTTTGCGCGGCCACCACCGCCGTTCCGCAGCCGCAGAACGGGTCGAGGACCACGTCGCCCTCGTTGGACGATGCCTGGATTATGCGTTCCAGAAGAGGGAGAGGTTTTTGTGTGGGGTAACCCAGGCGCTCCTTGACGTTGGCTGGCGTGTCAGGATTCAGAATGATCTCTTGCTCGAACATGCGTTGGGACTCCTGAGTCCACTCCCATGTATCCGTGAACGCTTTAATCTGAGCGGGCGACTCTTCGCCCGACTGTTCCTTGAACAGGACGTTGTACGAGGCATTGGAATCGAACGGTGGGTTGAGGTAGACGAGATCAACCGACTCGGCGTCGACGTATCGTCGCAGTACCTCGAGATTGTCGCCATAGTAGAGCGTGTTTGGCATGATGGCTCGCATTAAAGCAATATGTGCCCAGCAGCGGCAACGCTGCCTGCTCGGTCGTTGACGGGCATATGGCAGCAACCTAGACTTAGAGTAGGGTTCGTTGAGGTATCGGGTTACTGGGTTGTGCTCTGGACGGTGTACATCCAATTCCGGCGGCTCAGCCCTATCACGAAGTTGATGGGAGCAAGGTCATGGCATCGGAAGTGTGGAACACCTTTTGAGACGAAATCGCTGGAGTGTAGTCGTCCCCCTCGTGACAGCGCTGGCCGTCGTGGTCGCAACTTTAGTGGTCGAAGGCAAGGCACTGGCGCAGACGGCTGAGACCGTTAGCATAGGCACGGTCGGGCTGCTCCCTGAAGGGACGGGGAAGAACGTTCTGGTTGCCGTGTCCAATCTGAGCGTCGGAGCCGGCGATCAGGGCCTCGGGGTGCTGACTTTCGAGTTCGTCTGGGACAAGAGCGTGGTCGATGTAGTCGGATTCACCCCAGTGCTGGATACACAAGAGTACAACGTCTCCGCAAACCTGATTGCCTCCCCCTCTACCGGCCAGTTCCTTCCGCCGCCCTTCGGCGCAACGACTGGTCGTGGGATCGTTTCCATCGATTGGGCTTCTCTGCCGCCTCCCGATGCTGTGGCGGGGACATTCACGGTCGGCAACATTGTGGTTGATGCCGCGCCGGGCGTGACCGTGGGGATGTCGACGCCGATTAAGTTGGCCGTAACCGAATTCGCCACGGACTCCAATGTCGACACGGTGCAAGGCTTCGCTACGGTCGACGGCCAAGTCAACATAGTCGACGAGGTGACAGTAGATATCCCAATGAGTGTTGGGTTTAACTTGATCGGCATCCCAGTCGTAATCGACCCGCCGATGGCTGCAAGCGTCCTCGCCGCTCAGTTAGAGAGCCAAGGTGCTACTGTCGACACTATTAGGGCTTTCAGCGGTGGATTTTTATCTTGGAATCCCTCGCAGGCGACACTTAACGACTTCGACATCAAGAGCGGCAGCGGGTACTTCGTTCAGCTGGCGACGGCGCCCTCCTCCGGGATTTTCCAGATCATTGGCCCTCCGATAGATACCCCGGTGCCGCTCGACCTGGGAGTTGGCTTCAATCTCGTGAGCTTTCCGTTCACCAGCGGGTCCGAAACGGCGAGTTCGCTGGCCGAAGCGATCAAGTCGTCGGTGGATCCGCAAGCGGAGGTATCCGATATACTGGACACAGTCAGGGCCTTCAGCGGTGGATTTTTGTCATGGAATCCCTCCCAGGCGACACTTAACGACTTTGTAATTAAACCCGATGCTGGGTACTTCGTGCAATTGTCCCAGAGCGCCCCTGGATTTTCGGTGCAGGCGCCGCCGCCACAGGCTGGTGGAATCGAGTCCCAAGTAGAAACCTCATCACTGCAAAGTTGCAGAGGCACTCGGTGGTTGGTCGACTATTTGCTGTTCAACGGGCCGCTGCGCTTCTTGCTTCCGCTGCCATGCGTAAGTCAGGCTCTTGGTCTGGATTTCTCATGAACCGGATCAATAACTTTCAGTTGCCGGTCCGTGTCATTGATTCTCGTTGACAACCTCCATAGCGCACCCTAGACTACGGCCTAGCTAGCTGCATGGAGTCGATCATGAAAAAGTTTCCGGCTGCCGAGATGGACGCCATCGCGGAGAAGTTTCCCGGGCGCATCGGGTTCTACATGAAGGACCTGAACACCGGTCTTCATCACGAGTACAACGCCAATGAGCCATTGCCCACGGCGTCGGTTGTCAAAGTGTCGATCATGATCGAGCTTTTCCGGCAAGCGCACGAGGGCAAAATCTCCTTCGATGACCGATACCGTTTGCGCGAAGATATTTCTAGCCACGGCACGGGTACCTTGAGCATCATGCAGGATTACCCGGAACTCACGATACGTGACTACGCTCGTTTGATGATGGGCGTCAGCGACAACATGGCGACAGACATGATTGTCCATCTCGTAACGCCGGAGTCGATCAACGCGACTATGGACAGCATGGGCTATCGCAATACTCGCACGAACATGACGTTGGGCACCTGGCACTATCTGATGAAGGGAATCGTGGACATGCCGTCACGGGAACGTGATGCAGCGATTCGTGCAGGCGAGTTGAAGGACGGCCCTGGCGATAAAGACCTGCCGTTCGCCAGCGACTTGAAGAACAACGTCGCGTCGGCACACGACCTTGGCAATATCATGGAGAAGATATACGAGGGGGAGATGATTAGTCCAGAGGCGTCGGCGCAGATGATCGAGATGATGAAAGTGCCGAAGAATCCCAATCGGATTCGTCAGTATCTCAAGCCGGAAATCGTAACTGCTCGTAAGACAGGTGGGAGCGGGCGTATCAAGGCTGATACGGGAATCGTCTATTTGCCGACGGGCCCGATGTTCGTGGCTGGTCTTTCGACCTCGGACCGACCTGAGGACTCGATGCAGGGCATGGAAGCCATCGGGCAGATCACTCGTATGGCCTGCGCGACCGTCTCCCCTGAAAGTGTCCTTGACCTCGAGTAAACTCTCTGGTGTCCGACCTTACGTTATGGGTCAAATTGCCATATGAACGCCTTCGCACTCCTATCTCTCGGAGCATCGGTCGCGGCCGTTCTGGTGGGTAGTTTCGTATTTTCCAAGGGCCCCCGCAACCCGGTCAACATCGCCTTTTTCGCTATCTCGCTCTTAGCGGCGTACTACTCCTTCGCTGAATTCGGCTGGCGACAGGCGGAAAACATCAGCGAGGCGTATTGGTGGATTAGATTCGGCGCGTTTTGGCCTTTCGTGTACGCGACGCTGCTTCACGGCGTTCTAATCTTCACAGAGCGCAACAGGGTACTTGGCTGGCCGATTGCCTATTTCCTGATTTATGTCCCAGCCGCCACAATCGCGTTGATCGAATTCAACACGTTGTGGATTACTGCGGAACCCACTCTCAAATATTGGGGATGGGTGAACGACGCGGATCTCACTACCCTGGCCGGTATACTCGCTACGCTCTGGTGGGTTTCACTTGCTTTTACGACTATCACACTTCTCGCGTGGCGATTCTTCACCGCGCCCGATAACAGACGTCGCCAGCAAGCGAAATTTGCATTGATAGGCAGCCTATTCCCAGTAGGTGGTGCGGTACTGAGCTCAGCAGTGTTCCCGTTCTTGGATATTAAGGCTCCCGACTATACGTTTACCGTCTACATGGTGGGTATGGTGTTCATTGGCTATGCGATTTGGCGATACCAACTATTTCGGCTTACTCCTAGCTATGTTGCGACAGAACTTGTTTCGAAGCTTCGGGACCCGCTGATGCTGGTTGGGCCTGACGGAAATGTGGTTTCGGGGAATTCCGCCACGTACGAGTTGACTGGATTCACTCGGGATGAGCTTGTTGGCAAGCCAGTAGATCGGTTTCTCTCCTCTCGTACCGGTGCGACGCCGATATCGCAACTGGTCGACGCCGGAGCGCTGACCGGTGCGTCCGGTAGTACTCAGATCGAAGCGGTCCTCGAAACGAAGTCGAGCGACTGGATTCCGGTCGCGTTATCGTTATCGCTGTTGAAGGGTGAGGACGGGAGTTATCGCGGGGTGATATATAACGCCCGTGACGAGAGCCATCGAGCACAATCGGAACGAGAGATAGCCGCTCTTCAGCGCCAGAACGAGTTGATACTGAACTCTGCCGGAGACGGTATCGTTGGTATCGGTCGTGACGGCGTCGTGACGTTTGCGAACCCTCAGGTATCGACGATAGCTGGATGGACGTCGGACGATGTGATTGGGCGGAGATTCCACGACGTTTTCCATCACACGTCGGCGGATAAGGAGCCATCGTCGTTCGAGTCGAGTCGAATTACCGGAATTCTTAGGTCCGGGCAGACCTGCCATGTCGTTGATGAGGTGTTTTGGAGGAAGGACGGGTCCAGCTTCCCCGCAGACTACGTGGCAACGCCGATACTGGACGAGCGCGGACAGGCAGAAGGAGCAGTCGTCGTCTTCCGAGACGCAACCGAAACGGTTTCTGCCGAGCGTATTCGGACTGAGCATGCAACTGCGCAGGCCCGGTCTGAGGAGTTGCAACGGTCTCGCCAGCGCATCGTTGCCGCGTCGGAGTCACTTCGGCGAGATGTAGCTGGCCATCTTCATGGGTCTGTCCAGAACCGTCTCATAGCAGTGATGGAGCGGGTTACTGAAACGAAGCGAATGCCCGGCGTTGACGAGATGAAAAACTCGACCAAGGATGTTCACAGGCAAATATCTGACCTTGTGGAAAACGATCTCCGGTTAATAGCTCAGCAACTGTATCCAGCGATCCTGCGCCGAGGCATCGCTCCCGCATTCCGTTCCTTAGCGGATAGGTACGATGGAGTCCTGGCGATCAAAGTAGAAATCGATGAACGGTTTGAGCGGTCGGAACGCTTGAGAGACGTGGTTATGGCGGATCAAGTTAGGCTTGCCGCGTTCCGAATAGCCGAAGAAGCGCTTGTTAACGCTGCAAGACACTCCGGCGCTAGTCAGGTCGAACTCACGCTGCAACAGGATGGAGACGGCGTGATCGTGGTGACAGTCGCGGATGATGGCGTGGGTTTCGATGTGGGCGACGGCGACCGTGGACTCGGGCTGGGTACGATGGCTGACTACTCGGACGTTGCCAACGTGCAACTGATAATCGACTCGACTATTGGTGAAGGGACGAAGGTAGAAGCGACTCTACCGATTTGACTGCCCGTCGCTGACTATCTGTTGAAATTTGGTCGAGCACGCCCAGGCGGATAGCTATTCTGGCTTGTAACCACCGAAATATCTTAGCGCTCAGTTAATTTAGGATGCTAGGTTGAGTTCAAGGAGAACATCATGCTGACACTTGTTTCAGAAGAGATCGAACGCTATGCGGTCGAGCATACGACGCAACTGCCGAACGACCTCGAAGAGTTGAAAGAATACACCTTCGATCATATGGACATACCTCAAATGCTTTCTGGGCCAATTGAAGGGATGCTGCTTCAATCATTGGTTTGGGCGACCAATGCGACGCGAGTACTGGAGATCGGCACGTTCACAGGGTTCAGCTCCCAGATGATGGCAGCCGCACTGCCGGACGACGGGATTCTCGTTACCTGCGATATAAACCCTAAATCGGCCAAGGTCGCCAGGGAGTTTTACGCGAAGAGTCCGCACGGTCGCAAGATCGATCTGCGACTGGGACCTGCTCTAGAAACCTTGGATACCTTGAGCGATTGGACCTTCGATGTCGTGTTTATCGACGCAGACAAGACAAACTACTCGAACTACTATGAGAAGGCTATCGACCTACTGGCCCCAAGAGGAATAATCGCCGTTGACAATGTGCTGTGGGGCGGACGCGTGCTGAATCCGCAAGCTGAAGAGGATCACGCCATCGCGGCGTTTAACGAGCGGGTCAAGAACGACAGCCGGGTGCGTCACGTGTTGCTGCCAATTCGGGATGGTGTGATGCTCATTCGAAGGGCTGTCTGACTTGCGAGCTTCGTCTGCCCGCCGCCATGGAAGATGCACCAAAGTCAGTGACTAACCCGTCGTGGGCATGGAAAGCGTTACGCCAACGCATCTCGCGTTAAACGGACCTGTTTGCCCGTGCTAGGCCCGGAGCAGGGACGGGGACCGTTTCGATCTCCCTCATCATCACGAGGCCCAGTGCGATTATCCATATTACGTTCGCGAGAATGTTGATGCTGATGAATGGCACAAACATCGTCGAGTTTGGCAGTAGAAGTCCCATCCAAAAGACGCTGAGCGACGCGGCACCGATTCCCATTCTGCCAATCCACACCGGTATCTCTTGCGTGCGAAGACTCAGAATCGAGAATATAAGAGTTGCGATACCAAATGAGCTAAGCCCGCCAGCGAACAACACTATGCCATTCGCTTTCCAGAGGGCGCTGGAGAGAATGATTGTGGTCGCGCGAAGGTCTTCTGTACCCCCGATGAAATGCGGGGCCAGATCGAGTGTGCCCACCAGGGTGAGTACATAGCTCAGGCCCATAGCGAGCATTCCCACGAACATCGCTGCGACGCCCACCATAACGATCGTGCCCTGACGTCGCAGCACCTCATAGAGCCCTAATGTGAAGGGGACCATGAAAGCAATCCCCAGGAGGCCGGTCCATCCGTACGCCGCCATGATTGCGCGGGCGTCGTAAAGCTGCCTGATGAACGTCTCTGCGTTCTCGAATTTGAACGTCGGAAGCGAAGCCGAGGCGTTCGCAACGACGGTAACGATAAGGCACTGCGCCGTGATGACCCCTGCGATGCCGCCGTATTTGACTAGCTTTTCATTCCACATCCTCTGACCCTTTCATTAAACACTCTTGGATTTGTCTGTCCCAGTGTGTGGTCAGGGCTCCTTAAGCCTAAACTGACCTACTTTGAGTGATACCTTTCAATTTATCGCACGCAACGCCCCGTCTTAATGTGGCTGGCACCCAAACGCTATCCGTAATAGACCGTAATAATCCACAGAAGTTTTTTGTTCATTAACTTCACAATAACCGAATAACTAGAAAATAGTTGGTTAATGTATTAGAACGCGACAATGTGTAGGTCTGTTCGCGCTGTTGGCTGATCGCGGAGAATGTGGCATACTCAGGGGGACGGCTTTTGAAGCTATACCAACACGAAGCCGCAACCCTGGAGGCACATCATGACGACAAACTCAAAGATCAGTACGAACGGCGTGGAGCCGGTGGTGACCGGCCCTGTGATGGAGGCTCGTCGCAAAGGCAGGGGCCCGGCCATCTGGCTGGCTGGTGATCCTGAGGACTTGAAGCCGTGGATGGATCGCGGGGCCGCGGGTATCGTCACGAACACAGTTGTCCTCAACGACATGGTTAAGAAGTACGGTCAGATCAAGGGCGTGATACAGCGGTATCTTGACATCACCGACAAGCCCGTGGTCGTGGAGGTCGATGGGCACTCCACTGAGGAACTGCTAGACGTGAGCCACTCCTTCACGCAGATGTCCGACCAGATCATTATCAAGATTCCATGCACGGCCAATGGGCTTGGGGCGTTCCGTGCGTTGGCTGAAGAAGGGACCGAGACCTACTGCACGACAGTATTCTCACTGACCCAAGCGGCGGCAGTCGCTCAGGCGGGCGCTACCCATATCCTCCCGTTCTGCGAGCCGGTCAAACAGTTGGGGGGCGACCCGACCAAGCTCGTGCGTGACTGCGTGCAGATGTTTGCGGGATGGGAGAATCGTCCGTACATTACGGCGGCTCTCGTCAGAACGGTCGAGACGGCGTATGCTGCGCTCCGAGATGGGGCGGACGGGATCATCATCTTTTGGCCGATATTGAAAGAGATGATGGAACATCCTCTGACCGACACATGGAACACCACGTTTATGGGTGAGTGGGTGTCTATGCACGAGGCGGGGCTGTTGGAGGGAGTGCCTGTCCGGCTGGACTAGCCATTATCCTGAGTCCAGTTTAGAGACCCGGTACGCCTGCGAAGACACTCAAGGGCAATCGGGTTTGGATCACAGTGCCCCGTCCGACCTCGCTATGAATATTGGCGGTGCCGTCGACAACATCGGCGTAGTCGTAGATAGTTCCGAGTCCGAGCCCAGTCTCGTGCGGCGTTTGATCGAAGCCCTTTCCGTTGTCACGGACGGTGATTTCGAGTTCGTCGCCAGAGATGCGGGCGTTCACGATTACCTCAGATGCCTCCGAGTGCTTCAAGGTGTTCGTCAGCGCCTCCTCCACGATCCGGTAGGCTGACAATCTTACCTGCTCGGGTATGCGGTCGGACTCGCTCTCTGGCGCTCCGGTATGGATTTCCATGCGGAGAGCAAGAGTGTCCCTGAACCGTTCAGCGAGGGATTCTAGAGCCGGAGACAGGCCTCGATTCAAGACGGCGGGGAATAGTTGCTGTGTGATTCTCCTTAGATCGGTATCGAGGATGCGTTCAAGGTCGTGATGGAGCCCGTCAAGCCTCTTCTCGATCTCTTGTTTCGATGTCATAGAATCGATCTCATTCAACCGGTGTAACAGAACGATTAACCGGTTCTGGACCGACCCGTGCAGGTGGGCCGCCATGTCGCGTCGCAGCTTCTCCGAACTTTCCACTATCCGTCTGCGCGAGAGCCCGAGCTCCTCCGACCGGGCGGAAAGCGCGGCTCTGTCGATACGTGCCACCTCAGCTTGTTTCAACACTGTGGTGTCTCTGAAGACCATCACTGCTCCGGCCAACTCTCCCTTGTCGCCTAACATTGCGGTTACACGACGTGCCGCCTGGAAGCTCGTACCGTCCTTACGAAGAAAGAGTTCGTCAATGCTTCGAGGCAATCCGTCGCGCAGAGTTAGGTTGATTGGACAGTCATTGTTTGAGTTGGGGGAATGGGGGCTGTGCAATCGCTCGTAGTCCCCAGGTGCCTTAATGTCGTCGATGTCCCAGCCGGTCATGTCGGACGCCGCCTGATTCACGAAGGTGGCGGCCCCGTTTCGATCAAGGGCGATAACCACGTCGCCTGCGGATTCGAGTATCGACTCGATACGGCGCTGGAGACTGGATATCTCCTCCTGCTTTCGGAGTTTCTCAGTAATGTCCTGCCCGTTGCAGATTAGGCCGATGTACTCGCCGTCGTCGTCGTTGAGCACTGATATCGAAAGGTCGACTGGGACTCTTTGCCCGGTCTTCGTATTCATCCACGCTGTGGTCTGCCCCCCAACTCCGTGCCGAACAAAGTCGTTCAATGTACGGGTTTCCAGACTATTCCCATCATTAACCATGTCGATGTATAGCAAGTTACACGATTTGCCGACTAATTCGAGTTCGTTGAATCCACTCACAGTGGTCGTGGCCCGGTTCATATGTACGATGTTGCCGAGGGGGTCGATGAGTATCAGAGGGTCTAGAAGAGTCGCCAACACCTCGTCAGCGACGAATTCGGGCGTCAGGGTGAAGAGACCGTGCCGCCAGATACCGTATCCGATGAAGACGCAGCCAATGGCAAAGCCTGGCACTGAAAAATTGGGGAGCGTTGCTCCGTAATACGGAAGTATCCCGTCGAGCACCCCGGCTGCCAGCGGGAAAAAGCTCCCTAGCAGCGCGAACTTTGCTTGCTGTTTGGCCTGGGAATCGGGGGCTTTTCGATACCTTGCGAATAGGAGGACTTCAGCATCGATAGCGATGACGAGTGACCACCCTGCGGCCAGAGACGCCGCCCCAGATCCCTGTTTGAAATCATCGCTCCAACCCCAAGTCTGCTGAATCGGTTCAGCGGTTATGGAGTTGGCCATGATGTCGATGGCCGAAATCACGACCGCAGGAGCGTATATGACGACATAGGTTAACGGCTGTCGTAGCAGCGAATCCTTTTGGGCAAAGACGAGGGCGAGATGAAGGACAAGGGCATAAATGAGCGGCCACAGCATGCCCGACCTTGACCACTGGGTTGCCTCTTCAAAGCTATCTGCCTGAATCTGACCAAATGTGGCAATAGAAAAGTACGCGACCGAGACCGCCACGAGTAAAAAAAGCGCGTTGAGCAAGGCTCGTGGACTTTTCGAAAAAACGAAACTGCCAGCGAGCAATGCAATAGCCGCGGACGCTATGGTAATTGTTGCTGCAAAGTTCATAGAAGAGTGGTTGAGTCGATGCCCGATGGACTGGGTTTGGAGAAGATGAGTGTAATTCTATTGGGATGGCCACAAAGGCGCAACAAATCGGCAAGCAAGTACGAGGTTTAGCCTATCGGGTGAACTAGCTGTATCGAGGAGGCTGGCGCTCGATCTGTCGCACCTGACCGAAGGGGTGTGTGCGCAACTTGTGGCGGTACGGTGCGGCAGGGGCATATCCCCTTGCAATCAGTCCGAGAATGCTATCGGCGGACTGCTCGACAAGTCGCAGAATTCCCGAAGTTAGGCGGTCCCGCTCGTCGTCTGCTGTCTGTGGTTTGATGTGCTCGAAGATGATCTTTCGGGTTTTGAATACACCGGCATCGATCGACAGCTTGTACGTTCCATCGGCGTACGGGTTTTCGCGGTCGACCATGAACAGGCGGAATATCGGCGGGTCGTGAGAAATACTATCGAGGATGTGGGCCGATACTTTCAGCAAGAGTGGATATAAATCGTTCGTCGTCGTTGGATGAGACCGGAATCGCTCGTTCATCACGTTCTCAGAGAGATCGAACATTAGACGAGGAGCGCTGCCACTGGATCGCCATACGGCCACGTCTCGCTCGAAGTCGGCGATGATCTTCTCAGCCATGGGCGTAGCCTTGCGCTTGGAAACCCCAACCAGGACCAAGTGCTGCACCAGGAAGTCCAGGTCATTGGTGGAACGGGTGAAGGGTGTTCGCACGAGGATGCCGCCGTACTTCGCTATCACGTCGACTGCTGTCATTGTCTCATCGGCCCATTTCTTGGCTGTCGTCAAATCGATGACATCGTCCAGGCGCACCGTGCGGTGATCGAACTTGCGATGGGTGAATTCGACCGGCGCTCTGGACTGTACCGCATGTTCCGAGGCAGGTTCCCGAATCGGCGCTTCGGTCTCGACCTGCGGCGCAGCTTCACTGCCGAGGTCGATGGTCGTTGTCTCGGAGAACGCCGAGGGCGTACATAGGGCGCACACGCCCTGATCGTCCTTATAGTGATCGCCGCACAGAGGCGTAGAACTGCACTTCGGGCAGACGATGGAAGGTGCGTCGGATACGTCTATCTCGCACTTGCGGCAATAGGGAGCGGTCGCCGACGCGCGCCGATGTCCCGTCGACCTTGCCTTGCGCAGATCAATTGTCTGGGTATCGTCGTCCTCGCCCTCTTCCTGCTCGGCCAGGTCGATAACTGAGGTATAGTCGTCTTTCTCGACTTTAGGGGTACGTACTTTTTCTTCGATCAAATCGAAATCGTCCTTGGCAGAACGCCGTCGCTCAATTTCACATTACCAGAGCTACGAGGCACGGCAAATGGTGCTACCACTACGATCTTATGGATGAGATCATGATTCAAGGTGTATGTGGAACTTTTTTCGCCGAAGGGGCGTCTACATATTACCGACGCAATCTGTGGAAGTGACGATGAGGAGGCGACCTATGATAAAGAGACTCTCGATATTCCTAAGCCTTGTGCTAATGATCGGCGCCGTGATGGCTTGCGGCAAGGACAATCCGATCACAAACCTGTTCCCTGATCCATTAGGGCCAGAGAACGCACCGCAGACCTCTGTTCCTGCACCGAAAGTAACGCCGGTACCAGGCCTCGCGCCGGACAGCTTTGTTGCCATCGTGCCGCGAACGCTGCGCACAGGATACTCTGAGCATGTCTCGGTGTCGCTGTTCAACGCAGACCGACCGGTGTCCGGCAATGTCCGGCTGACACTGTTTGACGAGGGCAGATCAGTTGGTACGGTCTCGGCAAAGGTAGAGGGAACGACCAACGTCACGCTGCCAGTTCCCCAGCTCGAAAAGGGCCAATACGAAATAGATGTGCTAGTCGAGGGAGTCGGTGAATCTCGAAAGGCGTCCGTCCAAGTCGAGGACGGCGTACTGCTATTCGTCGAGACCGACAAGCCTATCTACAAGCCGGGTCATACCGTCCACATGAGGCTGATGACCCTTGACGCGATGCTCAAGCCCTGGCCATCAGCCGCAACCATCGAGGTGCAGGACGCCAAGGGGATCAAAGTTTTCAAGAAAGAGGTCGCGACCGACGATTACGGCATGGTCACCGTCGACCTGCCGCTGTCGACCGAACCGAACCTCGGCGTATGGAAAGTTACTGCGCTCGCTGGTGACCAAAAGACCCAGCTAGACGTGCGCGTTGAAGAGTACGTTCTACCCAAATACGAGGTGACCATCGATACCGAACGAAGTTGGGCGCTCGCCAACGAGCCGATCAAAGGCACGGTTTCGGGCGAGTATTCCTTTGGCAAGCCGGTCGTCGGTGAGGTCGAAATTGTTGCCTCACGATACGTCGGTCAGTGGGAAGAGTACGCCCGATTCAGTGGGCCCATCGACGGTGAGACGACATTCGATCTGCCCCCCGTCGGCTTCGTGGCGGGCGTTCCTGAAGCCGGTGGGCAGGGGAACGTCACGCTCGACGTGACTATCCACGAGAGGGGTACAGGATACGAGGAGAAGACCAGTCGGCTGTTCACCGTGGCAGCCACCTCGGTTACGTTGAAGGTAATCCCCGACAGCAACGTCTTCAAGCCCGGATTGGACATGACCTACCTCGTCGTGGCACAGACGCCTGATGGCTCGCCCGTTGACACCAACGTGACGCTTGTTCTCAACTATATGAGCAAGGAGTTCGACAATGTTGACACGAAGACGATAAGTGTTGTCACCTCGAATGGTAGGGCTCTCGTGAAAGCTACCCCGCCGTCGGATGCAGTCGCAATGACCCTCGAAGCGAATGCGGGCCAGGCGCATACCTCACTTACGCTCCAGTCCGGCCACTCTCCGTCTGGCAACTTTATTCATCTCGAGCAGATCACTGAAGGCGACATCGCGGTTGGCGACACAGTCCGGTTCCACGTCAACTCGACACGCGAAGCGTCCAACTTCTACTATGAGGTGTTGTCGAGAGGTACGGTTATCTTCACCGACGTGTCGCCGAGCCCGGATATCGAGTTCGTCGCGACGCAGTTGATGGCCCCGTCATCTCGAATCCTCGTTTACCAGATTCTGCCGAACAACGAGATCGCCGCTGACTACCTGCCGTTTAGCGTCGAAGCGGCGTATCCACACGATGTACAAGTCTCGTTCGGTTCTGAAGAGGTCAGACCTGGCGACTCGGTAGACATCAACATTCAGACACAAGGCGAGTCGAGAGTAGGTCTCGTGGCGGTCGACAAGTCCGTGTTCATCCTGGCCGAGAACCGGCTGAACCTCCAGCAGGTCTTCAATGAGTTAGAGAAGCTGTACCTGGACCCGCAGGTGGAGCTTCACGAGGCACGATTCCTCGATACGATCACGACGCGCGGCGCATACGAGACGTTTGAAGACGCCGGTACGATTGTCCTTACAAACAAAGACGTTCCCTCTGGCGAGAAGTTCGAGCAGCCACGGCCTCAGTTCGCACTTGCAGCGATGGAGGACGGCGCAGTTCTGGCTCCGCAGGCGGGCGCTGTTCGGAGAGATACCGCCGCGAACGCCATCGCGAGCGCGCCCGGCAATCTAGCTGAGGTACAGCGCGTACGGCAGTTCTTCCCGGAGACATGGATATGGCAAGACATCCACACCGACGAGAACGGGAACGCGGTCATACCAGTCGAAGCGCCGGATAGTATCACAACGTGGATGCTCCGCGCCGTGGCTATGTCGAAGGAGCACGGTCTTGGCATCGGAGAAAGCCAATTGCGCGTGTTCCAGCCGTTCTTCCTGACCGTCGATCTGCCGTTCTCTGCCATTCGCGGCGAGGAGTTCCCGGTCAAGATCGCACTGTTCAACTACCTCGAAACGCCGCAAGAGATCTTCATCGAGATTGAAGGGGCCGAGTGGTTCGACCTGCTCGACGAGCCGTTGAAGTCGATCACCATCGATGCCAACGACATCGGCGGCGCCGATTTCATGATTCGTCCCAAGGGCCTTGGCAGCAATCCCGTTAAGATCACAGCGCGAAGTACCGAGGCGGCCGACGCCGTTATCAAGGAGTTGCTGGTTGAGCCGGAGGGCGTGCAAGAGGAGATCGTCGAGAACCACGTGATCTCCGACGGCCATAATCACGAACTTCATACAGACCTGCCATTCGACACTATCGATGGGTCGGGGCGGGCATATGTAGCGCTGACAGGCAGTTTCCTCACGCAGACTATCGAAGGCTTGGACCAGCTATTGAAGATGCCGTTCGGCTGCGGCGAGCAAAACATGATCCTGTTCGCGCCGAACGTGTACATTGCGCGCTATTTGATGGAGACCGACCAACTCAAGCCTGAGATCATGGCGAAGGCGGAGCATCTCATGCTCGTCGGTTATCAGCGAGAGTTGACCTACCGCCGGAGTGACGGGAGCTTCTCGGCCTTTGGTGATAGCGACGAAGAGGGCAGCCTGTGGCTCACTGCATTCGTCTTGAAGACCTTCGTCGAGGCGAAACAGTTCATGTATATCGACCAGTCGGTCATCGACGACGCGGCGGCATGGATAGAAGGTCACCAGTTGAGCGACGGCTCGTTCGAGAACGTCGGCTTCCTTCACCATCAGGAACTTCTCGGTGGTCTGCAAGGCCGGGACGCGCTGACAGCGTACGTAGCAGTTGCCCTCCAGGAAGCTGGCCGAGACCGAGCCGCTTCGAGCGCGATCCGATACCTCGAAGGTCAGTTGGGTGAAATGAACGACTCATACACGATGGCAATCACGTCCTACGCGATGGAATTGGCCGACAGTCCTGTCAAGAACGATGCGTACGACGAGCTGATGTCGATGGCCAAGGTCGACGATAACGGTGCACTGTATTGGGGCGAGGACCGGCAGCCGGTCGAGCCTTATCACGAAGACGGCGGCCGGCCCGTTGCACCGATGATGCGGCCCGACCCGCACGGCAACCAAAGCGCGGCCATCGAGACCACCGGTTACGCACTGCTCGCGCTACTGGAGCACCAGGACCTGGTGAGCGCATCGCGGACGACCAAGTGGATTGTCGGGCAGCGAAATGCCCTGGGCGGATTTGGCTCGACGCAAGACACAGTCGTTAGCCTTCAAGGTCTCACTTCCTTTTCCACGAAGGTGAAGACGAACGTGGACATGACGGTCGTACTGGAAAGCGATAGCTGGCGCAAAGAAGTGCGGATCACGCCTGAAAACGCAGACGTTCTCCAAATGGTGCAGGTGCCTCTCGGCAGCGTGATCACCGTGACCGCCGTGGGCAAGGGCGACATCGTCCTGCAATCGGTGCTCCGGTACAACATGCCTGAGCGCCGGACGGAGATCGAGGATGTGTTCAACATCACCGTCGATTACGGCACCGATCACGTTGAGGTCGACGACCTCATCACGGTCTCCGCATCCGTACGGTTCACGCCCCCGAGTCCTATCGAGGCGGGCATGGTCGTGCTCGACGTGGCAGTGCCGACCGGATTCGAGCCGGTCCGGGAGACTATCACAGCGCTCGTCGAGGAGAACAGTAACTTGAAGCGTTTCGAGATCGCCGGACGCAAGGTTATTTTGTATATCGAAGACATGATGCCCGGCGAATCAGTTTCGTTCGAGTTCCAGGCGCGGGCAAAATACCCCGTCCGGGCGAAGGAAGTCGTTTCACAAGTCTACTCCTACTACCGGCCGGAGTACCGTGGCGAGATCATGGGTGGCGAGATGACCGTCACCGAGTAGGGCCTTCTTTCGTCCATAACCTTGGCGCTAGTAGCAGCCTTACCCCCACTCTAGCTCTCCCCCGTAAAGGGGGAGAGGACAAGAATCCCTTCCCCCTTTACGGGGGAAGGTTAGGATGGGGGTGCACAGAGGGGCGTTTCTCTCATGAGGAACGCCCCTCTGCGTTTCAGAAAAATCCGGTTACCGCCTGCCACCAATCGACGACCACATCGACCGCGCGGTACTTGTCCAACCACTGTCCCCCGTGAAGGACATACTCCTGAAACTCCTTGACGGCCAGCAGGGGAACCATCCACAGAGCCGCCCGTTTCCAAGTTATCTCATACTCCGGCTTGAACCTATTTGCGCCCGCTACGAAAAGAACCCAGAACTCGAAGACGTTCGGGAAGAACAGCAATATGCCGCGCCAGGAGATGAACTCGAAGATCACAACGCCGACGATGCGGTAGGCGAACAAGCCGATGGCCAGGTCGCGGGGAACCCCTTTCCAACGGAGTGACACGATCAGGAACGTGACCATGTACACCTGATCGACCCACTTGTCGAAGGTCTGATAATCGCGGACGCCGCCCAGGTTCAGGAGGTTCATCATGAACAGGTCGGAGAAGTCGACCAGCACTGCCAGGATGCCGCCGACGAACGGCCACCACAGCACTGGCAGCGAGCCAACTATGCGGACGATGGCGATAATGATCTCTTCGAGGGTCATAGTCTCACGTGGTTGCGGTGATTATTGTCGACGAGGCCGCGTGGCCGCATCATCTCAAATAAATCATAGATGATCCGCGATAGCTCTCTACAAGAGTCCTTTTCGTCGTTTCGCCGGTGCCTGCCTAATCAAACGGTAATTGAAAGTCTGCAGATCATGCCCTAGACTGAAACCATGGTAAATGAGTCTCCGTCGATCGATGGTAGCCGACGAGGGAGTCAGTGCGCCTGATGGCCCCGCACCGAAGGTTTAGACTGAGGCCACGATAGCATGTTATCGGCCTCCCATCTGTCCCTGGAGTACGCACGTTATATGAAGGTTGTCCACGTCATCAACACCTTGGCCGTCGGCGGGGCCGAGTTGCACCTTCTCACTTTGGTCAAGCACCTGAACCGACTTGGGGTCGAGAACGTCGTCATATGTTTGAGGGATAAGGACCGTGACGGTCGGCCCATGACTCCCGATTTCGAACAGAATAACGTTAAAGTTATCAACGTGAGAGCTTACAGTCGATGGAACGCGACTTTTCCTATCAAGGTCTATAACGCGGTAAGGAAGGAGAAGCCTGACGTAGTACACACGCATCTCCCTCGACCACATTTAGCCGGCTACTTCGCTAAGTTTATGTCCCCATCCACACCCTGGGTCGCCTCGGTTCACAACGTATACGGCAATTCTTGGTCGGGCGACTGGACGCTACCGCTTTTTTCGGTTGTCTGGAAAAAGCCGGACAGGGTTATCGCGATTTCAAGGGCGGTCAAAGACTGGCTCGTGGAATCGCGGGGCATCCCGGCAGAAAAAATATCGGTCGTGTACTACGGCATCGACCAGTCGACGTTTGCCAACGGGAACGGCCATGGGGCAGGGTCCGAAGTGGCGAACGGTCAGGTGGTCATCGGGTCGATAGGGCGTTTGGAGCACCGGAAAGGGCATGACATCCTGATTCGGGCGATGCCGGAGGTGGTGGCGAAGGTTGGCAACGCGAAGCTACTCATTGCGGGCCACGATCCCTGGCAATACGCGGGGACGCTCAACTCGATAATCAAAGAACTTGGGCTCGAAGAGAATGTCGAGTTGGTGGGATTTCAGTCCGATGTACCCGCGTTCTTGAACAGTCTCGACATATTCGCGTTCGCGTCCAGGGCTGAGGGCTTTGGTCAGGTGCTCGCCGAGGCCATGGCGTCCGGAAAGCCCGTAGTAGCGTCGGATATTTCGCCGATCAACGAGGTGATCAAGGACGGAGAGACGGGGTTGCTCGCGGAGCCTAACGCCGAGGATTTCGCGCGGAAGCTGGTGACGGTTGCCATGGATCGAGAGGCAATGCACCGCATGGGGAAGGCCGGTATCGAGCGCGTCAAAACAGTCTTCGAGCCGGGGAGGATGGCCCGCGAAACTCTCGATATCTACGAGAGCGTCTTGAAGAAGGCGTCTGGCTGAATCGTGTTGTCACCCTCTCCCGAGGGGGAGGGAACCAGAGTAACTAGTTCACGCGCTCAAAGATTGTCGCGACGCCCATGCCGCCGCCAACGCACATCGTGACCATGCCGATTTCGTCGTCGCGAGCCTCCATCTCTTCCATCAGCTTGACGGTCTGAATGGCACCCGTCGCGCCGATGGGATGGCCGAGGCCGATGCCGCTGCCATTGACGTTGGTCGTCTCGATGTCCATGTTGAGCTCACGGATACAGTACAGGGCCTGGACGGCGAACGCCTCATTTAGCTCGGTCTGGTCGATGTCTTTGATAGTCATGCCCGACTTCTTGAGAGCTTTGTTTACCGCTGGCACGGGGCCGATGCCGAAGAAGGCCGGGTCGACGCCAGCGATGCCTCTGGTGTGCCAGCGAAGGCGCGGATTGATTCCCAGCGACTTGGCCTTCTCCTCGGACATGATGACGACCACCGCCGCCCCGTCGTTGATCGAAGACGCGTTTCCAGCGGTGACAGTACCGCCTTCCTTGAAGACCGGGCGCAGCTTAGCAAGTTTCTCCATGCTGCTATCGGCGCGAGGGCCCTCGTCGGTGTCGATGATAATGGGGTCGCCTCGTCGTTGTGGGACGGTAACGGGCGCGATTTGCGACTTGAACTTGCCGGATTGTACGGCGGCGGCGGCCCGTTGGTGGCTCATCATCGATAGTCCGTCCTGGTCTTCGCGGGTAATCTCCCATCGCGCCTGGATGTTTTCCGCTCCAACACCCATGTGGTAGCGATTGACGGGGCAAGTGAGGCCCTCGACGAGCGCATCACGCATGGGAATTTCGCCGATCTTGTAACCGTCGAAGCGGGCAGGGTAGTCGAGAAGGTATGGAGACTGGCTCATGCTCTCGGTGCCGCCAGCGATGGCAACATCGATCTCGCCGGTCTTGATGAGTTGCGCTGCAAGATTGATCGCTTCGAGTCCAGACGAGCATGCACGATTGATCGCGATGGCCGGAACGTGATCGGGGATACCGGCTTTCAGACCGGCCAGACGTCCAGCGTATCCGGCCTCGGCGGATTGGAGGACGTTGCCGAAGTATATCTCGTCCACCTCGTCAGGAGGCAGTCCGGCACGCTCCAAAGCCGCCTTCACAGCCGTCGCGCCAAGGTCAGACGCCTTAACGTCCTTTAGCGACCCGCCGAATGAACCGACCGGTGTTCGAGCACCGCTGACGATGACTGCTTTTTGCATTGGGTTTCTCCAGGATATAGGGATATATTGGGTGGATCACGAACCCCCATCCTAACCTTCCCCCGTGAAGGAGGAAGGGATTGGACCCGTCCTCTCCCCCTTTACGGGGGAGAGCTAGAGAGGGGGTGATGTCGCGACTAGTACCAGGATTGACAAAAGACCTGCCGCCCTACGCTAGTCTTATTATACCGCTGCCGACGGTCGGTCTCTACCGTTCGAGCTTCACGCCCGCCAGTAGCTCCATGACCTTGGCATACGCCTGCGTGCCGTCCTGGCCGAAGCCCATCTCCTGGGCCGAGCGGAGCATCTGGATCACCACAGACGTGACCGGCAGTGGCACGTTCGTCTCTTCTGCCGCCGCGAGGATGAGGCGCATGTCCTTTTGCGCCGTGTCGATCATGAAGCCGGGCGCGTAGTCGCGGTTGTACATTCGCGGACCAAGATTATCCAGCATCCACGATTGGGCAGCACCGCCGCCGAGGGCACTCAGCATCGCGTTGGGGTCGGCACCGGCCTTGGCAGCGAAGATCAGCCCCTCGACGACTGCCGCGAGGGTCGCTTGCCCGGTGATGTTGTTGGCGAGCTTGGTCACCTGTCCCATGCCGTTGCCGCCGCAGTGGGTAATTCGGGTGCCCATGCCTTCGAGTACGTGCCGGCTGCGCTCGAGTATTGCCGCATCGCCGCCGACCATGATCGAGAGGGCACCGTTCTCGGCTCCGACCACTCCGCCGCTGACGGGGCCTTCGAGCATGTGGATGCCGTTGTCCTTCAACTTGGCCGCGATCACACGAGTCACGGACGGGGAGATCGTACTCATGTCGATGACGACGGAGTCGGGTTTCGCCCCTTCCATCACGCCGTTCGGCCCCAGGATAACCGCCTCCACGTCGGGCGAGTCATTCACCATAGTGATGATGAAGTCATTGCCTTGTGCAGCCTCTTTAGCCGAGCTTGCAGGCTTTGCGCCCGCTGCCACCACATCGTCCATCTTCGAAGCCGTGCGGTTCCAGCATGTAACGTCGAACCCCTTCTTCACGAGGTTCATGCACATCGGTTTGCCGATGAGTCCCAGGCCGATGAATCCTACTTTTGTCATTAGTCAAAACTCCTTCGTTCGACAAGATCGGCGTTCATTATACATTCCTGCCGTCTTGGTAGGACTTCCATCTCAAAGGCGTTGTCTGCCCTGCCCACGTACAGTATCATAGGCGGCAAATACCGTAGCCTGGTGGTCTGGTACCAGACGAGCGTTGGAGGCGAACATGGCGGATGCAAAGATCGCCCTCATGGCTCACCTATTCCGGCGAGCAGGTTTCGGGGCTGCGCGGAGCGACCTCGAACAGTATGCCGAGCGTCCATACGAGGACGTAGTCGAAGAGCTGCTTCACCCGGAGCGGTTCCCCGAAGTTGAGGACGACATCCTCAAGCGGTACCACACTCCGCTGGTCAATCTCGACTCGTTGGCAGGTAACGGGGCGCGCTGGATATACCGAATGGTCAATTCGCAGCGCCCGCTAGAAGAGAAGATGACGTTATTCTGGCACCACATCTTTGCCACCGCATTCCACAAGGGAGAGCACGTCGCGACGCTTATTCAGCAGATCGAGACGTTCCGGCGCAACGGGTTGTCAGACTTTCGTACGATACTGCTTGATCTCTCTCACGACCCGGCCATGATGTACTGGCTGGACAACAACGAGAATCACAACGGCGACCCCAACGAGAACTACGGGCGGGAGTTGATGGAACTCTTTTCGATGGGCGTCGGCAACTACACCGAGAACGACGTCAAAGTGGCGGCCCGCGCGTTCACCGGCTGGACGTACAAGCAGCCGATTCCGCTATATCCGTATGGGCATTACCAGGCGGACTTCGTATATCGTGATGACGATCACGACGATAGCATCAAGACGTACCTTGGCCATACCGGCGACTTGAACGGCGAGGACATCGTCGACATCATAGTCCAACAGCCAGCGACGGCGCGGTTCGTTTCGAAGCTGCTGTACCACTTCTTCGTCGCCGATGAGATGCAGGTGCCCGCGTGGAATACCGTCCCTCCCAAAGATCCAATTGCGATAGACACCCTAGCGAGCGAGTTTATCAAGTCAGATGGGGACATGCGGTCGGTTCTTCGAGTGCTGTTCAACTCTAACTTCTTCAAGGAAGCGCGATTCCAGCGGGTCAAGAGCCCGATAGAACTGGTCGCTGGGACTGTCAAACTGCTAGGCACTCATCGATTCCCCGACCCTAGTCAGGTCGATCTTGCAAGTGCGGTGGTCGTAATGGGACAGCACCTCATGAATCCGCCGACTGTCGAGGGATGGCACACGGGCAAGGAGTGGATTGATGGTGGGACGCTGAACGAGCGGGTCAACTTCGCTGTCGAGCAGTTTAGTGACGTATCCAAGCCCGGTGTTCAGGACATCATCGCGCGGCTCGGCAACTACAATGGCGAGCTGTCGCCATCGGAGTTCGTGAAACGATGTCTCGATCTGGTCGGCCCCATGGAAGTGGACGACGATACGTATGAAGCGTTGCACGAATACGCCGAGTCCGGCGGGTCTTTGGACTTCAAGCGAGATCCCGAAGGCGCGACGGCGAGAACTAGAAAGATGCTCCAGTTTATTGCGGCGTCGCGCGAGTATCAGATGGCGTAAAGCACCCCCATCCTAACCTTCCCCCTTTACTGGGGAAGGTTAGGATGGGGGTGAGGCATCCCGCGCGATGCTGATACGAGAACAGCGGGAAGGAGAGCGACATGGCAGAGAACGGAAAACCGCCGGTGCTGGTGGTCGTGCAATTGAGCGGCGGCAACGACTTTATGAATACGCTGATACCGTACAACAATCCTATCTACTGGGATTGCCGTCCGGTCGTCAACGTCGCAGAAGACCAGATCATCCCTCTGAACGACGAGCTAGGCTTTCACCCGCAGACGGCTCCACTGAAAGCAATGTACGACGGAGGCGATGTCGCAATCGTACAGGGAATCGGGTATCCGAACTCCAACCGCTCGCACTTCCGTGCCATGGATATCTGGCACACCTGCGAGCCGGACACCGTCAGCACGAAAGGCTGGCTCGGGCAGGCCATCCAGAATCTCGACGCGGACCATGAGAACGTCCTCACAGGCGTCAACTTGGGACGTGGACTACCGCGCGCAATGACGATGCCCGGTGTGCCGGTCGCGTCGGTGGGTGATCTCGACAACTATGGCGTGATGACGCCTATCCAGGAGAAGCAAGAGCGAGCAGAGGCTCTTGAAGTCTTCAAAAGAATGTATGGCCCGGCTTTCGGAACCGGTATGGTGATGGACTACCTCGCACAGACCGGCGGCGACGTGCTAAAGGGGGCCGACCGCCTCGCCGATGCACTGGTCGATTACACGTCGGAAGTCGAATATGCCAGCAACGCCTTCGCAAAGTCGCTCAAGGACGCAGCGCGGATTCACCTGGCGGATCTGGGCACGCGAATTCTGTACGTAAGTCATGGCGGATACGACACTCACGCCACCGAGAACCCGACGTTTCCTCGGCTGATGGACGAACTATCGACTGGAATCGCCGACTTTTTTGATGACCTTCGTGCGCATAATGCAGCCGAGGAAGTCGTCATGCTCGTCTTCACCGAGTTCGGCAGGCGCATGAAGGATAACGGCAGCGGTACCGATCACGGCACAGGCGGTGGTGCGTTCGTCATCGGCGACCGGGTGAAGGGCGGCTTGTATGCGGAGTACCCATCGCTCGAACCTTCACAGTGGGAGCACGGCGAAGACTTGAAGCACACTATCGACTTTCGCGGGATTTATGGCACGCTGCTCGAACAATGGATGAATCTCGATGCGCCATCTATCGTTGGCGGTCACTTCGAACAGATCGACGTTTTTTCATAGGAAACGATGGTTACTGACATCAAGGTGGCAGTCGTTACCGGCGCTCATAACTACGACGTTGTGAACTTCCATAGTCTGTTTCGTGAGTTGCCGGGAATAGACGCTTACATTCAGAATCTCGAAGACTTTGTGACCGACAGGGTTTCTGGATGGAAGCTGTACGATATCGTCGTGTTCTTTAACTACCACCAAGGGACTCCAGGAACTCTCGATCATGTGAATGAAGCCCAGACGAAAACCATCCTCGAATCATTGATCGACGGCCCCAATGGAATTCTTCTGCTTCATCACGCCATCCTTTGCTACCCAGATTGGGGAAAATGGCAGGCATTGAGTGGAGTTAGACGAAAGGGAACCGTTAAAGGGGCCGTTGACCAGACATTTCGTGTGAACGTCGCAGACAACGATCATCCAATCACCGAGGGCATGGACTCGTGGGAAATGATTGACGAGACCTATATTAGGCCTGATGTTGAAACCGAAGGCAGTGATATTCTTTTGTCCACCGACCACGCGGAGAGCATGAAAACGTTGGGATGGACGCGAGAGCGTAGCAACGGCCGGACCTTTTGTTTTCAATCAGGCCATGACAATCAGACATGGACCAATCCGCAGTTTCAGACAGTGCTGGAGCGGGGGATCAAGTGGACTGCTGGAGCACTGTGAGGTGAGCAACATATGATAAGACCATACGCATTGCTGAGAGCAGGGTTCCCGTACCTCCGCACCATTGGGATGAGGCGGATCACCGACAACCCTGTTGATCTGGCGCTTGGTGAGGAAGGGCGCTTGTACTGCATCTGTCGGGGCGAAGTAGCGATGCACATCCGCCGGTTCAGTTGGGATGACGAAGATCTAGGTACTATTGGCGGACGCGGCACCGGCGACGGACAATTCGTTTGGCCGTCCTCACTGGTTCGCGACAAAGACGAAAACCTTCTTGTCTCCGACGAAGCGTTGCACCGAATCACGGTCTTCGATAAAGATGGAAAATTCCTCAGCCGCTGGGGAGAGCGTGGCGAAGGTGAAGGCCACCTCGACAGACCTTCGGGGCTTGCCCTCGACGCTGACGAGAACCTGTTCGTTGTCGATACGATGAATCACCGCGTACAAAAATTCACGAACGATGGTCAGTTCCTTGGGGCCTGGGGTGGCTTCGGCACAGGTGAAGGACAGTTCAATATGCCGTGGGGAATTTGCATCGACGATCTTGGCGATGTGTACGTGGCCGACTGGCGGAACGACCGTATACAAAAATTCTCGGCGGATGGCGAGTCCATTATGACTATCGGCTCGACCGGCGACGGCGAGGGGCAGTTTAATCGTCCTGCGCGGCTGACGGTCGACTCAGATGGCGATATTTATGTCGCCGACTGGGCCAACGACCGCGTCCAGCAGTTCGATAAGCGAGGCCGCTACGTCGATACGTTCATCGGCGACGCGACCCTTGGCAAGATGGCGACAACCTATGTTCGCTCCAACGCCAAGGTGCTCCGTCTCCGCGAGACGACGACCTTAGGACCATCGAAGAGGCTGCGCGGCCCGTCCGCCGTTCAGGTCGATGCTGAAGGTCACCTCTATATTGCCGATTACGGCTCTCACCGGATTCAGGTGTACAAGAAAGAGGCATACCCCTTGCGGCCCGAGGAATTGCTGCCCGAGCCCACTGCGCCGTCGCTTTCGACCGTGTAGTGGCCTACCGTCGCTCCAGACTCTCTGAACCACATTCATGAGTGACCCCATGCCCGCCACCGACGTGCGAGTCATCCCCATTTCAGAAGAGCATGTTGAGGGGTATAACGCCTGTCTCGGCGTCGTTGCACGCGAACGTAGGTACATTGCTTTGATCGACCGGCCACCCTTGGAGTGGTCGCGTCGATTCGTCATGTCGAACCTGGAAAAAGGGGCACCCCTCTACGTTGCGATTCATGGTGAGGTCATCGTCGGTTGGTGCGACGTGGGTTTGTCGGACCGGCCGGGCTTCATCCACCGTGGACACTTTGGGATGGGCGTTCACCCCGACTATCGAGGGCAGGGAATCGGCTCGAAGCTGCTTCGTACCTCACTTGATCGGGCTAGAGAGATAGGACTATAGCGTGTCGATCTCGATGTCTTTGCCTCAAACATCCCAGCTATTCGCCTCTACGAAAAATTCGGTTTCGTGGTTGAAGGCCGGAAGAAACGCGGTCGCAAGATGGACGGCGTGTACGATGATATTATTGGGATGGTTCTCTTCTTCGATCAGAGTGGCGAACTTGGAAAGGATTCCTGATGATGCCCGTATTCGCCGCTAGCGTGCGGTTCCTTCTCATTTGAAATTCCGTCAACTTGGTTCCACAGATTTGAAGCTCTCCGAAGTCGGTTTTGGCCTCTGGACATTGAGTACTGAGGCATGGGGGAGCGTTAGGGAGACCGATGCGGCCAGCCTGCTCGTGTCTGCTTTTGAGTCTGGAATCAACTACTTCGACACAGCAGACTCCGACGGCGAAGGCTACGGCGAACAGTTACTTGGTAAGGCCCTGGGCGAAGTGCGGCACGAGATTATAGTGAGCAGCAAGGTCGGTTACGACTTCTATGACCGACTTGCCATTCGAGAGCACGGCGGTCTCCCGCACAACTTCAACCCTGAGTACCTGCGTCGGGCATGTGACGAAAGTCTTCGACGCCTTTGCACTGACTACATCGACCTCTACCAGCTTCATTATCCGAGGGCCGACGTTCTAGAAGAGGACGAGTTATTCTACGCTTTGGATGAACTCGTCAAAGATGGCAAGATTCTTCACTATGGTGTAGCACTTGGACCGGGGCTGGATATCAAGGAACAGGGCGAGGCAGCGATAGTCGAGAGGGAATTCAGCGGGCTTCATCTGCCGCATAATATCCTCGATCAGCAGCCCGCGAGAATGTTGTTCCAGGCTGCGCCGGAGTCAGAATCCGCTCCTGGATTCGTAGCGCGGGCGCCCCATGCGTCCGGCCTTCTCGACGGCACGTATACGAAAAACTCCAAGTTGAAGCGCGAACAGGACGAACTAAGCGAAGAAGCATTCGAGAAGTTGAGTTGGGGAGTAGGCTGTTTAGCCGAACTTGATTTCTTGACCGACAATATGGACTCAACGATTGGGCAGATCGCGATTAAATTCGCGCTCCACGAGTCACGAGTAGCTTCGGTGCTGCCGAACATCAGGAGCGTCGACGGCCTTCGAGAGTTCGCGGCAGCGCCTGATACGAGGGATGTCCCTCAGGAAATGATCGACCGGCTAACCGAACTGCACGATGAGTATTTTCACTCGTCGGACGAGGAGTCGAGGGAAGACTGATCGGTCTCGACCAATTTGGGTTGGTCTTCCGAATCTGATTCGACGGGCTCATCGTCGCCGACGCTTTCTATGATGATGTCATCAGATCCATCGTTTTCGCTCTCTATCTGTGGCATTTGGTCAGCCTGCTCGTAACGCGGTTCGGGACGTGTTTGGCCACGGCGGCCACGCCGGAAGCGCTTCATCTCCGTCTCGATCAGACGAAAGTCGTTCTGAGGTAGTAAATGCAAGGTATCGAAGAATGCCAACGGCCACAGTTCCGGAGGCCAGCGCTTCAGGTACTCCAGCCGTGGGGCCAAAATGCGAGCGTCTATGTAGTCAGCTTCGTCCAAGACGATGGATGGAGATATCTTTACTCGATAGGGGAATACTTCGTCAAAGGAGCCATTCGACTTCCAGATTGGCGTTCTATCTTCGAAGTATGGGGACGTGACATTTGCAATTGCCGACCACTTTTTAACGTCGCCGCCTACGTAGAACAGGATACGGTCTTCCTGCTCCATGCGGCGGGCACGGCGTCGCTGCCGCGAAGTCAGTCCATAAAGTGTGAAACCCAGCCCCTTCGTTATCTCGTGATTTTCCGGTGTCTGGACGACCATCCAATAGTTTTTTGGCATGGTCGAGCCTCAGTTGTTCTGATTTAGAAGTCTATTCTACCACTTGTGGGAGGGCGGCATCGTGCGTCGCACGCCGAGTGCAGACGGGAGCCATCGGTAACTGAACATCAACGGACGCTCGGTGTATCATACTCACGTATTTGTTACGGTGGTGGACCAAAAGGGGTTCCTGCATGTCCACGAATATTAAAGTCGCCGCGATACTTTTGGGCGCGGGCAGCAGTAGCCGGATGAATGGCGTCGACAAGATCATGATGCCGCTCCTGGGGCGTCCGCTGCTCTCGTACAGCCTCGAACGGCTGGAGCAATCGTCGATCGTAAACAGCATTGTCGTTGTTACGACGAAGCACAACGAGGTGACGATTCGCCGTTTTGTTGAAGACCAGCCGGTGAGCAAGGTGAGTGCGATATGTGTAGGCGGAACTCGCCGACAGGACTCGGTACGGATCGGACTGGAGCACGTTGCCGATGCTACACACGTCCTGGTCCACGATGGAGCGAGGCCTTTGGTTAATCGGGAGTTGATCGAACGAGGGGTCGAGGCCGTGTTGCATCATGAAGCGGCGATCGCGGCGGTTCCGGTAAAAGACACGATCAAGACGGTCGGAGCGGATATGCTCGTTCTGGACACGGTTCCGCGAGAGCACCTTTGGGCGGTCCAGACTCCTCAGATATTTGAGCTTGAACTATTGAAGACAGCCCATCAAAGAATCGGAGAAGACGTGACCGACGATGCGACGATGGTTGAACGGCTCGGGCACAAAGTGAAGATATTCATGGGTTCGTACGAGAACATAAAAGTGACGACGGCCGAAGACGTAGTAATCGCCGAGGCGCTGATACGATCGCGGTCCACGGTGAACATCGCGTGAGTGTTCGTTCAGGTATCGGGTTCGACGTGCATCCATTGGTCGATGGACGACCGCTAGTCCTCGGTGGCATAAATGTCCCGCATGATCGAGGACTGAAGGGTCACAGCGATGGCGATGCCGTCGTTCATGCGGTAATCGATGCGATGCTTGGCGGAGCAGGACTCGGTGATATCGGCAGGCACTTCCCGTCAAGTGACCCACAGTACAAGGGCATCGACAGCATGGAGCTGCTTGGTAGTGCGGACGAATTGGCATCCGCCGCTGGCTGGCGGGTCACGTACGTCGATGCTACAATTATCGTCCAGAAACCGTCTCTCAGCCCGTTCGTGAAGCAGATGGAACTGGCTCTGTCGACCCGACTTCACCTGACTGTCGATTCGATCAACGTTAAGGCCAAGACGACTGACGGCCTTGGCTTCACGGGTAGGGGAGAGGGGATAGCTGCAATGGTGGTCGCCACTCTGGAATCAATCGAATGAAACTTTATAGCACCTTGTCGCGCACAGTCGAGACCTTCAGTCCACTTGACGAAGTGGTGAAGATGTACGTCTGTGGTCTGACGCCATACTCCGAGGCGCATGTCGGTCATGCGATGCGGGCCGTGGTGTTTGACGTGCTTCGCCGATACATTGAGTTTCGGGGCTACAAGGTCAAATTCGTCGAGAACTTCACGGACGTGGACGATAAAATGATCAACCGCGCCGCCGAGGAGGGGGTGTCGGTGCCGGAACTGGCGGAGCGCAATATTCATCTCTATATGGAACAGATGGAGGCGCTGAACGTCTTGCCCGCCCACCTGTATCCCAGGGCGACGGAAGAAATACCCGCGATTATTGAGATGATCCAGGGTCTCGTAGACAAAGAGATTGCGTACCAGGCAGATGGTGACGTGTACTTTCACGTTAGAAGCGATCCCGATTACGGCAAGTTGAGTAGACGGGACATCGAGAGCATGCGTGTTGGTGCACGTATCGAGGTCGACGAAAAGAAGCACGATGGCCTGGATTTCGCGTTATGGAAAGCGCAGAAGCCTGGCGAACCGGCCTGGGACAGTCCCTGGGGTAAAGGCAGGCCGGGATGGCATATCGAGTGCAGCGCCATGGCCGCGAAATATCTGGGCGAGAGCTTCGACATTCACGGCGGTGGGCAGGACCTCGTTTTCCCGCATCATGAGAACGAGATCGCACAGACCGAATCCTACACCGGCAAGTCGCCGATGGCCCAGTTCTGGATGCACAACGGCATGGTCGAACTGGGCGACGAAAAGATGAGCAAGTCTCTCGGCAACGTTGTCAGGCTCGGCGAGGCCCTCGACAAACATTCATCTGACGCACTGCGACTGTTCTTCCTCAACTCCCACTACCGCTCTCCGCTCGTGTACCGCGAAGATATTATCGACGGACAAGAGCGCGCGGCGGAACGGCTTCGTTATGCGGCGAAGCTGGAGAACAAGAACCCGGGCAGGAACGCGCTGGACGCTTCGGAATTTCGTGGAAAGTTCACTGAAGCCATGGACGACGACCTCAACACGCCCCGTGCATTGGCCGCCCTGTTCGATATGTGCCGGGAGATCAACCGAGCCGGAGATGAGGGCCGAGATATTTCTGGCGCTCAAGCCACCCTCGCGGAATTGACCGACGTACTCGGTCTTACGCTCGAAGAACCAGCACAGGCCGACAGCGGCGATATCGCCCCGCTAATGGACTTACTCATCGAGACGCGCGCCGGACTGCGGAAGGCCAAGCAGTACGAACTCGCCGACTCCCTGCGCGACCGGTTAGCCGACTTGGGTTATGTGCTGGAGGACAGCGCGGGCGGGACGACCTGGAAGCGGGGTTAGCCAGATATCTAGGCCGCAGCCCGAGACCGTCTAGTTCCTGACCAGGCGGCCGCTAAGATCAGCAGCCCTGCCAGCAAAATAAAGCCCCACTGTGTCAGTCCAGGTACGTCGGGAAGCGGTGGCTCTACGAACCGATAAATCTTTCCGTCGAACGCCAGAATATAGAGTGACTGGTCTTCGTCCACGCCGAACGAGGGTATCGTGAGGTTCGAGTCGATCAGTAGTGCTTGATCGACAACGGCGTCTCCCTGATAGCGCAACGCCCAGAGGCGCCCGGAACAGTAGTCGGCGTAGACATACGCGCCGTACAGGCCCTTGTTGGGCCGTCCACGGTAGAGATGCCCGCCGGTAACGCTGCAATCGTCGCCCGCGTTGTTGTACTCGAAGACAGGCAATTCGAGACCCGTTTGGTCGCAGCCGGTGCTGGGCTCAAAGCAGTGAAACCCCTCCATCGTGTCCCACCCATAATTGCCGCCGCTCTGAATTAGGTTGATTTCCTCGTACTTGTTCTGGCCGACATCGGCAGCCCAGAGGTCGCCGTAGAGCGAATCGAACGAAAATTTCCACGGGTTCCGCAGACCATAGGCCCAGATTTCCTCTTTCGATCCGTCCGCCGCACCGACAAACGGGTTGTCTGGCGGAATCGAGTACGCGCCCGTTGTGTCCAGTGTCGAAACGTCGATGCGAAGCAGCGTACCGAGCATCGTAGACTTGTTTTGCCCATGCCGTTGTGGGTCACCCGATGATCCACCATCACCGAGGCCGATGTAGAGGAATCCGTCTGGTCAGAATGCTGTTGTTCCCCCGTTGTGATTGCCGAATGGCTGGTCGACTTCCAATATGACTAACTCGGAGTTAGCGTTCGCAAAGTTGGGATTCCCAGGCGTGACTGTGAATCGAGACACTCTCGATATACGCTGCGAGCCATCGAAAGCAGTGTAGTAGACATAGAAGTACTTGTTGTTAGTGAAGTCTGGATCGAATGCTAGGCCGAGCAAACCTTCCTCGAAACCGGCGGAGTTTACGCCGTCTCGGATGTCCAAGAAGACGTTGTTGACGGTTGTCTCGGGCTCGTTCTCAAACACGATGATTCGACCGGCTTGCTCGACGACGAAGATGCGGTCCGTGCCGTCGTCAGCGTGGGTCAGGTGAACGGGTTGCGAGAACGTCAGGTTTGGAAAGGCTACCTCAATCTCCATTGGGGCGAGGTCGCCGAGATTCGTCACAGACGCATCAACCTGTCGATTGATGAGTGTGAAGACCAGGAGGCCGATTGCGGCGCCGACTAGAGCAATTGGGACCCACCGATGTCGTTTAGCAAACAGACTCATCATTGACGTCACCGCTCAACCTGTAGCGACTGAACGGTATTCGCTCAGCGCGTCTTCCAGTGCCGACCAAGACAGCATCGCGCACTTGATCCGCACGGGGTATTGGCGAACACCTGAGAGATTTTGGAGGTCAACCATTCCTGCGGCGTCGTCAGGTGAAGGGTCGGCGCCGGTCATCATGTTCCTGAAAATTTCCCCGAGCTGTCCGATCTCATCCGCAGTTTTACCGATCAGCGCCTCAGAAAGCATCGATGCACTGGACTGGTTGATCGAGCAGCCGACCGCCTGGACACCGACTTGGGAGATGAGCCCCTCAGAGAAAGCGATTTGTACGGCAACTTCATCGCCGCAGAAGGGGTTAACCGCCTTTGCGGAGGCATCGGGGTTATCGAGAACTTCGTGGTTGCGGGGACTACGACGGTGATCGAGGATCGCGTCGCGATAGAGGTCGTCGAGGTTATTTAGCTCCATAAGCGAAGTATCGCAAGGCACCTTTGACGGCGTCAACCAGTGCGTCGACTTCGGCCTCGGTGTTGTATACGTAGAATGACGCACGCGCAGTCGCGGGCACGCCCAGCCTGCCCATCAGCGGCATCGTGCAGTGGTGGCCGGTGCGGACGGCGATACCCTGCTGATCGAGGAAGGTGCCGAGGTCATGGGGGTGGACATCGGGACTGTAGAACGAGACGATTCCGCCACGGAGTTCCGGGTCGCGAGGGCCGAAGACATCGACCTCTTCGATTTCCTCGAAGCGCTTCAAGGCATACGTGGTGATCTGCTTCTCGTGTTCGCGAACGTTTTTCATTCCAACTGAGTTTAGATAATCGACGGCGGCTCCCAAACCAATGGAGTCGGCAATGTTTGGTGTTCCGGCCTCGAACTTCCACGGCAGGCCTGCCCACGAGGCCTTTTCGTATGTGACCTGGAGCACCATCTCGCCGCCGGTGAGGAATGGGTCCATCTCCTCAAGTAGTTCTCGCCGACCGTATAGCGCGCCGATACCGGTGGGCCCCATCATCTTGTGGCCGGAGAATGCCAGGAAGTCAGCGCCGATATCCTGCACGTCGACCGGCATGTGGGGGACACTTTGCGCGCCGTCTACGAGGACGACGGCGCCGACGGCATGGGCCTTCGCTGCCAGTTCCTTGACTGGATTGATGGTTCCGAGTGAGTTGGAGGCGTGCGTTATGGCGAGTAGCTTCGTTCTCTCATTAATGATGGTGTTCACGTCGGTCAAATCAAGGGTGCCGTCATCAGCTATCGGTAGAAATCGAACGGTAGCGCCCTGTTGGGCGGCGATCTCCTGCCACGGGACGAGGTTGCTATGGTGCTCCATCTCGGTCGTGACGATCTCGTCGCCAGGCCTGATGTTCGCTCCGCCCCACGAGTGCGCGACCAAGTTCATGCCCTCGGTGGCGTTGCGTGTCCAAATAATGGTTTCTGGTTCTTCGGCGTTGATGAAGTCGGCGACCTTCTTACGTGCCTCCTCCGTCATGTCGGTCGCTTCCATACTAAGCGTATGGACGCCGCGATGGACATTGGCGTTGTGATTCTCGTAGTAGTTGACCAGCGATTGGATAACGCTCCGTGGCTTCTGGGTCGTGGCGGCGTTGTCGAGGTAGACTAACGGCTTGCCGTTGACCGTGCGGGAGAGAATGGGAAAGTCCCCGCGCAACCTCTGGATATCAAGGGACGTTCCGGATTGGGGAGTGCTTAGTGTCATTTGTAGATTGTCCTTTTAGGCAGTGGGAGGTAATGCGATCTACGCAGGCACCTTTTCGCGTTCCAGCGCTGGCATCCGTGCCACGAGGTCACCGATGGTGGTGCCGTTGAGTACCTGCCACATGGCCGCCTCGACATCCTGCCACACCGTTCGCTGACCGCAGCCAGACGAGTGTCCGCAGTTGCCAGCATCGTCCAGGCAGGTTACGAGAGAAATGGGGGTACTTAAGAAATTCATGACGGCGCCCATAGTGATCTCGGACGGGTCAAGAGCAAGCGAGTGGCCGCCAGTCGGACCGCGCTGGGCCTTTGTTAGACCGTTCCGCTGAAGCGAGTGCAAGACTCGCGCAAGGTACTGCTCCGGGATGCCCTGCCGCCGTGCGATGTCGGACGCACGGACTGAACTCTCGCCCGAATGCTGGGCCAGATCGACCAGCGCCCGAACGCCGTAGTCTACTTGTACCGGTACGTGCATCGTCAGCCTCCTACTCTGTCGAGACTGTCTCTTGGCCTGCCAACGCTCCTCGAAGCGCATGCCACGAGAGAGTGGCGCACTTGATACGCGTTGGGAATGCCCTCACGCCTGCGAGAACCACCAGGTCGCCGAGATCCTCGTCGTCACCATCGCCGTCTGGGCCGTGAGTTACTAGATTGTGGTATTTGTCGAAGATTGCTTGTGCTTCGTTGGTCGTCTTGCCCTTAACGGCCTCAGTCATCAAGGACGCCGCCGCCTTTGAGATTGCACAGCCTGCCGCTTCAAACGACACGTCGGCCACGACATCGTTTTCGAGCGTCAGGTACAACGTGATAGTGTCGCCGCAGAAGGGATTGAAGCCGTGAGACGAGCACGTTGGATTGTCGATCTTCCGGAAGTTGCGGGGCTTCCAGTTGTGCTCCATCACGATCTCTTGATATAGCTCTTGTAGGTCGTTCATGAAATCCTCTAAGCCAAAAACGTAAAGCGTAAAACGTAATGCATCATCTGGTAGTTTACGTTTTGCGTTTTACGTTTTCTGTCTTCGGCAACCCCTCCGCGAACATCTCGTCGAGATACGCCCGAAACGGCTCCAGTCGAACGCGGTCGATTACCTCGGTAGCGAAGCCGTGGATGAGCAGGTCGCGGGCCGACTCTTCGTCGATGCCGCGGCTTTGCATATAGAAGATCGCCTCATCTGCAACGGCACCGGCGGTCGCGCCGTGCATCGCCTGTATGTCGTCCGCGTAGATCTCTAACATCGGCTTTGTGTTGATACGCGCGCCTTCTGACAGCAGTAAGTTCTGGTCTTTCTGGAACGCGACGCTTTTTTGCGCACCGGGATGGACGATCACGCCACCGCTGAACACCGCCCTAGACCGGTCGTCGAGGATGCCCTTGAAGTACAGGTCGCTGCTCGTATGCGGCTTCAAGTGGTCGATGTTGATGTGGTTGTCGATGTGCTGTGTGCCGTACGTGAAGTACAGGCCGCCAACGACACACGAGCTACCGGGAGCATCGAGCATGACGTGCAAATCGTTTCGAGCGACACGGCCACCGCGAGCGAAGGAAAACGAGTTGAACGAACTGTCTTCGAGCAAACGGACTGGCGTGCTTCCGATGTGGAATGCTTTGGGCGAGTCCATCATGAACCGATAGTGCTCGATCTGCGAGCCGGGTTCGAGAACGATCTCGCTAACAGAGTTGGTCAGGTAGGTGGAATTGGACAGCCCGATATAGCTTTCCAGAATCGTAGACTTGCTATGAGGTCCGGCGACAATCAACGTGCGGGGGTGCGTCACCACCGGGTCTTTGTGCTCCGTTGTTACAAATACTAGGTGAATAGGCGGAGCTGTGCTGTCTGGCGCCAGCTTCACGACCGCGCCGTCGTTGGCGAAGGCTGTATTGAGCGCCGAGAAGCCATCATGATCGATGTTGGCGAGAGAACCGAATTGGTCGCTGAGACCGTTTGGGCTTGATCGTGCTATGTCAGTGAGGTTGCCGATGGTCACGTCTTCGCCGCTATCGACGTTCTTGGACAATTCAGGTGAGTAGCGGCCATCGACGAAGACTAGTTGTATCCAGTTGGCGGCGGTCGGAATCAGAGAATTGAGCTTATCCGCATCGACTACTCCGGGACTTAGTGGATAAGAGAACGTTGTGTTCGTCAGCGGCGTGAGATTGGTGTACTTCCATTTCTCGTTGCCGCGGGTTTGGGTTGGGAGGCCGTTTCGGTCGAAGGCGGCGTAACCACGACCGCGCAGGTCGTGGAGCCATGACGGACCGTCAACCGACTGTGTGAACGTCTGGAAGTCCGCCTTGTATCGTTCGTATTTTTCGAGCGTTTGAGTCGTCATGCGGGAATCACCCTCACCCTAGCCCTCTCCATTCAAGGGAGAAGGGATCAGAAAGTCCGTTAGGCTCCTACTCCGGCACCTTCGAGGACACCTTTGTAGCCGTGCTCTTCGAGTTCTTTCGCCAACTCGCTGCCACCCTGACGCACGATTTTGCCATCGACGAGGATGTGGACGTGGTCGGGCGTGATGTAGTTGAGTATGCGCTGATAGTGAGTCACTACGACGAACGCTCGGTCCGGACTGCGCATCTGATTTATGCCGCTCGCAATGACCCGAAGAGCGTCGATATCCAGGCCGGAATCGGTCTCGTCGAGCAGCGACAACTTCGGTTCGAGAATCGCGAGTTGCAGAATCTCGTTGCGCTTTTTCTCGCCGCCGGAGAAGCCTTCATTGACGTTCCGGCGGGAGAGCTCCTCGCTCATGCCGATGCCGGTGGCTTTAGCTCGATACAGCGTATCGAACTGACGGGCGGTCAGGTCTGTTTCGCCACGCTGCCCGCGCACTGCGTCAAGTGCGGCCTTAAGGAATTGTCGGTTGCGGACGCCCGGCAACTCGACGGGGTACTGCATCGCCAGGAAGACACCAGCGCGAGCCCGTGCATCTGGCAGCCATTCGAGGATGCTTTCGCCCTCAAAGAGGATGTCGCCGCCAATAACGTTGTATCCGGGTCGCCCAGAGACGGCGTTCGCGAGCGTGCTCTTGCCGCTGCCGTTGGGGCCCATGATAGCATGGACCTCACCCGTTTTGACGGTCAAGTCGATGCCCTTGAGGATTTCCGTTTCGCCGACTGAGACGTGAAGGTCTCGGATTTCTAGCATTTTGGTATACGCTCCGGTCTGTGCTTTCGTCCCCGGGCGTGGAGGCCGCGCCTCGGTTGGTAATTCGATATCGCGTCGCTACCCAACTGCGCCTTCGAGGCTCACTCGTAACAACTGCTGGGCTTCCATCGCGAACTCGAAGGGGAGTTCCTGGAAGATGCCTCGGCAGAAGCCGTTGATGATCATGTAGTGGGCCTCTTCGTCATTGATGCCGCGCTGTTGGCAGTAGAAAAGCTGGTCGTCGCTCACCTTCGACGTGGACGCTTCGTGCTCCATCTTAGCCGTCGGGTTACGAACCTCGATGTACGGCACCGTGTGCGCGCCGCACTCGTCGCCGACGAGGAGCGAATCACACTGCGTGAAGTTCGTCGCGCCGTCTGCCGTCGGAATAATCTGCACCAGGCCGCGATAGGTGCTCTGACCTTTCCCTGCGGAGATGCCCTTGGCGACTATGGTGCTCTTGGTGTTTTTGCCGATGTGGATCATCTTCGTACCGGTGTCCGCCTGCTGATAGTTGTTCACCAGCGCGACTGAGTAGAACTCGCCGACCGAGTTGTCGCCCTGCAAGACGACGCCGGGGTACTTCCAGGTGATAGCCGAGCCGGTCTCCACCTGCGTCCAGGAAATCTTGGCGTTGTCGAAGGCTTTGCCACGCTTCGTCACGAAGTTGAACACGCCGCCCTCGCCGTTCTTGTCTCCGGGATACCAGTTCTGGAGTGTCGAGTACTTTATTTCCGCGCCATTGAGGGCCACGAGTTCGACAACTGCCGCGTGAAGCTGGTGTGTTTTGCGGAGCGGGGCCGTGCAGCCTTCGAGGTAGCTCACATATGAGCCTTCGTCGGCGACAATCAAAGTTCGCTCGAACTGGCCGGTGTCGAGGGCATTTATACGGAAGTACGTCATTAACTCAATAGGGCATCGCACTCCCGGTGGCACGTATACGAACGAGCCGTCGCTAAAGACCGCGGAGTTGAGCGTCGCGTAAAAATTGTCACTGTAGGGAACGACCGAACCGAGGTATTTTTGTACCAGTTCCGGGTGGTCTCGGACAGCCTCGGTCATCGAGCAGAAGATGACGCCAGCCTTTTTCAGTTGTTCCTGATACGTGGTCGCGACAGATACGCTGTCGAATACTGCGTCAACGGCCACGCCAGTTAGCTGCTTCTGCTCCTCAAGCGGGATGCCGAGTTTGCTGAAGGCTTCGAGAATGTCGGGATCCACGTCTTCGAGACTCTTGGGGCCATCGTCGCCGTTCTTGGACTTGGGCGCGGCGTAGTAGTAGATGTCCTGGAAATCGATGGGGTCGAACTTGACCTTCGCCCAGGTCGGCTCCTCGTTCTCTTGCCTAGTCCAATGGCGGTACGCTCTAAGCCGCCAATCGAGCATCCACTGCGGTTCATTCTTTTTTTCAGAGATGAGTCGGACTACGTCCTCGCTAATGCCTTTGGGGGCAAAGTCCGACTCGATGTCGGTGACGAAGCCGTATTTGTACTCGCTGTCAAGGCTTGAAGTTCGAGATATGACCTGTGGTGTCGTCAAATGACGCTCCTAGATACGGAATGTTCCCACAAACGAAGGGCCCCACGAAGGGCCTACTGACAGTATAGCTATTGTTGATTCATCTGGTCAACAACTCTTGCAAGAAAGCTATTGAAGTGAGTCAACATTTGAACGTCGTTCGAACTATGCCCGACCCTCAATGAGGTTTCTAACCAATCCCACCGCCCTCCCTTCATCTACTCCAACTGCGACCTTCATCGGTCCGTCGCTATAGGTTGCTACGGTACGCCCCCGCTCTTGTCCTTCGGTTACGACCGACACGGTTGCCTGTCGGTACGTCAAAACGTCTGGCTCGATGACGGCTGCGACGGCCAGCGGGTCGTGCAGGTGAAACTCGTCGAGGTCGGGGCGGGCGCGAAACCGATTGGTGAGGATGCGATTGCCGAGTTGGGCGGACTTTGATTTGCCCGCGAACCAGCGAGGGCCTTCGTCGCGGTGAAAATATGTCTGGTGCGTCACATCCAGGCCGACCAGCGTGACCGGCACGCCGGACATGAAGACGATGTTGGCCGCCCAGGGGTCGTCGTAGATGTTGAACTCGGCATGTAGTGTGACGTTGCCGGGGACTTCGACCGCACCGCCCATGACAAAAATGTCCTTAATCTTGAGTAAGAGTTCAGGATACTTTTGTAACACCATTGCGATGTTGGTCAGCGGGCCGAGAGCTATGATCGTGAACTCTCCGGGATAGGCCGAGACCAAGCCGTGAATGTACTCGTCCGCCGGTACTCCATGCGGCTTCGACTTTGGCGCTGGCAACCGAACGCCAAGTCCGGCCGAGCCGTGAAAATGGTACGCGTATGTGAACGAGCCCCGCAGCGGTCGCGAAGCACCGGCGGCAATGGGGATGCCTGTTGCTCCAAGATATTCCATCAATCGAAGTGCGTTGCGCGTCGTGTGGGCCAGCGTTGCGTTGCCGCCGACCGTCGTGATGGCCTGAACGTCCAGATCAGGTGAATTCAGCGCCATCATGAGCGCGAGGGCGTCGTCGGTGCCTGGATCGGTGTCGATGATAACTTTTCGCATGTTTGAAGTGTTTCAACGCAGAGGGCGTGGAGGCTGCGGAGTTAGTGAATAAACGAAAAAGTCCTCGGCCAAGCCCTGCGTCGTGTCAGTTTACCACCGTGGGCTACGGTTTTGAGGCCGAAGCTGCGAACGCCTGCCAAGCCTCTTTGGACGTGTAGCGAAACTCGATACCCAGCTCGCGTTTGATCTTGTCAGTATCGGCGACCCAAGGGTATCGAATGAAGTGTAGACCACACGCGGGGGAGTCTCTGTTGAGGCGTAACTGCCAAGCGAGATCGGTCAGTGGATACAGCAATGTTGGTGGAATCGTTATGACGCGACGCCCCAGCATGGTGCACATCTCAGTCCAGCTAATTGTGCAATTTCCGGCAACGTTATAGGTTCCTGCCGCATAAGTTCGAGGCATGTCGTTAGTGATCGCATCGACGAGCACGCCGAGAAAATCGTCCTCGTGAATGAACTGCATGGGCGGGTCAGCATTGCCGACTTTGACGAGGAACGGCTTCGAAAACGCGCGAGCGATGAAGTTGTCCGCGTTGGTCCCCATGATCGGCGGGCTGCGAAGGATGGTCGCGACGAAATCGGGGTGCTGTGCGGCGTACCTGTTAATCAACGTCTCCGCCGCGACTTTGTCCTCGCTGTATTGGAAATCTTTGACTGGTCGAACGGGCATGTCCTCGGTCAATAGAGGAGGATTGTCGGGATACGCGCCGTATACGCTCGTACTGCTGGGATATATCAGTTTCCGTGAACCCGCTGCTTCGCAGGCATCCAATAGGTGGCGCGTGCCTTCGACGTTCACTCGACGGGCGAAGTTGCGGTCGTGGGATGGACGCAGTAGGTAGGCGGTGTGGACGACGGTGTCGATGCCATGTTTTGCCAAGAGGTCGGGAAACGGTTGGGTGACGTCGTGGCGCACGAAGACTGTCTTGGTGCCAAACGGAGTCGACGGTTGTACAACGTCAATAGCGAGAATGTACTCAACTGAATCCTCGCTCTCCAGACGGCGGACGAGTCGTGACCCGATGTAGCCCGACGCGCCGGTGATGGCGACTCGACTACTCATCACCAATACTGTCGGTGAAGTCGAACCTGAGCGTGCCGAGGCCGGGAACGTCGAATCCCATCTCGATCTTGTGGGGACCCGTTTGAAGTGTCATGCCCTCCACTCGGATCGTGATTGACTTGTTCATGGCGAGTGTAAAGGTCTTTTCCTTTGCTACAGCAGAAAAGGGTACCGGCTCTTTGCCGTCCAGGAAAAACAGCGTCTTGCCGAGGTCGACCGGCTCGCTGTCGATCTTCAGCGGCTGCATTTTGTGGGCATAGCCGGAACCGAGGTTGTTCTTCAACAGGAACTCGACCCCGTCCGACGTGTTGCGGAGGCTTTGCTTGAGGTAAAGTCGCCGAAGAAGAAATGCAGGGACAGTGACCATGAAGCGAGTGTCTCCACGTTGGCGGTGTCTGATCGTCGCGTCGGATTATACCATTCACCTCGTGGTGCTCCGTCCGTCAAGCGTAGCCCAAATTAGCTGCCGTGGTACGATTGTGATAGCCATGCGATCGGAGAGTCTATGATGCAGTTGGATAGGATAATAATCGACCCATCCAAAATGAACGGCCAGCCGTGCATACGAGACCTTCGCCTAACCGTTCGCCGGGTCGTAGAACTGGTCGCGTTGTACCCAGATCGGACCGAGCTTCGCGGGGAGTTTCCTGAGTTGGAGGACGAGGATATCCGCCAGGCCCTTCACTATGCGGCAGCGTCGGTCGAGGATCGAGTAGCAGAATTCGAATATGAAGCTGCTACTTGATCAAGGACTGCCGAGGGCTTCCGCCGCTTTGATGCGGGCAGTGCAGATCGACGCTGTGCATACCGGAGAAGTCGGTCTCGCTACGGCATCTGACGAAGTCATTGTCGATCAAGCACGGCTGGAGGGCCGTACGATAGTGACTCTCGACGCTGACTTCCATGCTTTGCTGGCCTTATCGGGCAGTTCTTCACCTTCAGTCATCCGTATTCGAATCGAGGGTTTGAAAGCAAGACGAACCGCGGATCTTTTGCTGGCCGTCATGAGAGACTGGACCATGGAGCTAGATCAGGGAGCCGTACTGACAGTGCAGCCTGGGCGAGTGCGTTTTCGGTTGTTGCCGATATTGGGTGCTTGAGGGACTCTTAATGCGCCTCATGCTGTGTCTTCATCCGAAAAATAGCCATCTCGGCTTCGATGCTTTCGCTGGGTAGGACGCTGGCGCTACCAAGCAGTGACGAGTATACAAAAATCTGGGCGGCCCGCTCCACGAGTTGAGAGACGTAGAGAGCCTCGTCGAGGTCTTTGCCGACTCCGACAGCGCCATGATTCCTGATGATTGCGGCGTTTCGGTCGCCGAGCGCAATGCAGACCTTGCGAGCAAGCTCATCGGTGGCGGGAAAGGCATATTCCGATACTTCGATAGCACCTCCAATATGTACCACCATTTCGTCAAGAATCGGCGGGATTGTCTGGCCGGTCACGGCGAGTACGCTCGAATAGGTCGAATGGGTGTGTATGACCGCTCCGACATCTCCACGTTGCTGGTAGATGGCCGAGTGAAGCAGGGATTCCGATGAAGGTATGCCCTCCCCATCCACCGGGTCAATATCGTGGTCAACCACGATAACATCGGTCCATTTCATCGTTTCGTACGGAGTCCCGCTTGGTGTGATTGCGAACAGATTGTCAGATACGCGAACACTAACATTTCCGCTCGTACCGACGGTGAGGCCAAGCTGGGTGACACGCTTGGCTGTTTTCACGACGGCCTCACGCTCCTCTTGCCAGTTGCCGTCACTCAGAGTTGAATCTCCTTCAGACTGGCTTCTATTTCCAGCCAGTGTTCGTAATGATCATGGTACTCCATAGCAAGCGTGGGGTTGGGGTCGAAGGTTTCTAAAGTGCTCGCGACACTTGTTGCGGCCTCTTCGAGGGACGAAAACTCGCAGATGCCAGTTGCTCCGCACAGGTACGCACCGACCGCACTGACATGAGGTTCGGGCGAGACCTGAACGGGCCTGTCGAGGACGTTTACGAGAACGTCGGTCCACAGTTTAGTCCTCGTCATACCGCCGCCTACTGCCACACGTTCTGCCTGTCTTCCGACGACGGCCTCGACCTGGTCGACGTTCGACTTTACGGCGTATGCGATGGCTTCAAGGGCCGCACGAGTAATTTGTGCTCTACTGGGTTCGTTCATTGTCATGGGGACTGGGAAAAGCAAACCACCGGCTCGGAGACCAACGTTGTTCATGTCCATTCGCGACGGCCCCAGGAACGCTAAAGCGCCATCAGCGCCTGCTGCTACCGCCTCTGCGGCTTGGCCCATTGCTGCGAATGGGTCGGGCTGGTCGGGCCAAAAAGTTTTTGCCACCCACCGATACACATTGCCGGTGTCGCTGGCATTGCTTTCCGCGACCCAATGAAGCGGAGTTACGTGGCATCCAGCCCAAGTCTTCGCTTCTTGGGAGAAGACCGGTGTATCGGTCACCATCTGCACTGGTGCGCTCCATCCCGCGACTACGCCTACCTGTGCAGGTCGTACGGGGCCCAGTCCAAGCAATCCGCACTGCGTATCTGCTCCGGCACTGACTACCAAAGTCGAGACTGGAAGCCCAGTTGGCATGGCGGCGGAAGCCTGAACTGTCCCGAGGACTGTTGCAGAATCGACGAGTGGTACATGGTCGTTCGATGCGAGACCCAGATCCCCATATAGCTCCGTACACCATTCTCTTTGGCGGATGTCCAACAACCCCGCCTCGCCCGCCACAGTACGTTCTGACGCCATCTCGCCTGTCAGCTTCCAGTTCAGCCAGTCCGACAGTGGCAGTACGGTCGTGATGGAATTGTAGAGACTCGGACGATTCGACTGGTACCACTTCAGCTTGGCTGCTGCGAAGAGGAACGACGGAGTGTGCCCGGTAATGTCGTACACACGCTCGCCATATTCGTCGTCGATGGCTGCCCCTTCGAAAACCGACCGCAGATCGAGGTTTGGCCCTGCGTAAAGCTCGCCTCCCTGTCGATCAAGGAACACGACGCCCTGCCGTTGGCTGGTGACGGAGATCGCAGCAACGTTGTTACGGTTACTGGCGTTGTCGACGACCTGGCCGACCAAACCGCACAATCTGTCCCACACAGCCTGATGGTCGAACTCACGAGCGTAAGGAGAGATTTCTTCTACGTTTTGGTAGGCCCATGGCATTGACCTAGACGCGACGATCTTGCCGCTGCTGTCGAACAGGTGGCACCAAACGAGGGTCGTGCCTGCGTCGATCACGACGATGTAACGTTCAGCCGACACGGTCCCATACCTCCGGATTCACCAGATTGAGGGGCCGATGGCCGTCGAGGAATCGCAGGATGTCGTCGGTCATCATTTGCGAGTGCCGTTCGATAGTCTCCTGTGTCGCCCCGCCGATATGGGGAGTGAGGATGACGTTGTCGAGGCCGAGGTATGGGCTGTCCGGCGCGATGGGGTGGGTCTCGAAGACGTCTAACGCGGCACCGGCGATGCGATGTCCGCGCAGCGTGGAGGCAAGGGCGTTCTGATCCACGACCGACGGATCGGACAGGTTTAAGAAAAATGAAGTCGGCTTCATGGAGGCGATATGCCGCTCGGTGACCATGCCTTGCGTTTCGGGTGTTTGTGGAACGTGAATTGATACAAAGTCAGCCTGCTGCATCACCGAATCGAGGCCGACCAATTCTACATTCCTACCTCCAGCGTCGGCGTAGGGGTCGTAGGCTAGTACGCGCATTCCGATGGAAGTCGCCATACCCGACAGTCTTTGGCCGATATTCCCGTACCCGACGATGCCTAGAGTTCGGCCATGCAGCTCAATGCCACGCATCGAGATGTACGGTTCGATTGGACTTTCCCAATGCCCTTCGTGTATATACTGATGTGCCTCCGGGATTCGACGAGCGAGCGCGAATATCAGCGCCAACGTGTGCTCAGCTACTGCCTGAGCGTTCCTTCCGGGCGTGTTGACCACAACCACTCCATGCCGCGTAGCCGGTGCCATATCGATGTGGTTCGTAGCCGTTCTGCAAATACCGACGAACTTCAATGACGGAGTCTGCTCGAAGGTTTCCTCGAAGACAAAATCAGACTCGACGACTAGAATCGTGAAGCCGTCGTTGTTCATGCGTGACGCAAGCTCGCTTGGGTCGTACAGCCGGCGAGAATCGGTCCAGCTTTCGTATGTTACGTCGCAGTGTGTGCTCAGGCGCTCAAGCTGACGCTCGTCGTAAGGGGCCAATATTAGCGCTCGCGGTCTATTGCTGCTCATTGTAGTGGAATAGTACACCATGGCCGTCCGAGCATTTACGCTGGATCCCCGTAGTCTTGACCGGTCGGGAGTGCAGGGCTAGTATGCTTTGTGAGGAACCCCACTAGCTTTGGGAGATGTTATTGGAAACGTTCAAAAACAAGATACTCAAACCGACTGCCCTAGCAACGATTCTCTTTGCTGTAGCGACAGCTTTGGTCGGTTGCGGTGGCGATGGAGAGACGGATGATGGCTCCGCCGCATCAGGCGGTGGCGATAAGCTCCAGATTCGGTCGCGCTTCGATGACTATGGCAATGCAGTGACCACCGACACATCGGGAAACGTCTATATTGCCGGATACGTCGGTGACGCGCTGCCGGGCCAGACGAGCGCGGGCCGAACAGACGCCTTTGTTCGAAAGCTTGACAGTTCGTTAGCAGAAATATGGACGAAGCAGTTTGGTACCGACAACAACGACAACGTCCGAGCGATCGCGGTTGACGGAGTAGGCAACATTTATGTCGCTGGCGATACGATCGGCGAGTTTACCGACTACGAGTCTCAATACTTCGGCAACGATGCCTTCATTCGGGCCTTTGACGGCGCAGGAATAGAGCGATGGACGGTCCAATTCGGTACCGAGTTCGGCACTGTGGCTCAGGCAGGTGCCACTGATGCCTCGGGCAATGTATACGTTGGGGGATACACGGAGGGTAGTCTGCCGGGGTTTACTAATGCCGGCGGCGCTCCACTTGGTGCGATTACGAACTGGAATGACGCCTTTCTGAGAAAGTACGCCGGAGACGGCACCGAATTGTGGACGCAACAGTTTGGACACCAGCGACATGACGAGATTCTCGGAGTCACGGTCGATGGGTCGGGCAACATTTTCATCACTGGTTACACTGACGGCGTTTTTGAGGGGTTCACGAATCCAGGCGGACGCGACGCCTTCGTTCGAAAGTACGACGCTGACGGAAATGTTTTGTGGACGCAACAGTTCGGGAGCGTTTCCTCCGCGGGCGCGCAACCAAACGACAAAGGCCTCGATATAGGTTTGGACGGACAGGGCAATGCTTACGTCTCCGGGAGTACGACAGGCCAATTCGAGAGTGAAGAGAGCGGAGGCGGCAGCGACGGATTCGTCCGCAAGCTGGACAGCAACGGCGGAGTTCTCTGGACACGGCAGTTTGGAGGCGAAGACGACGACACTGCCGACGCGATCGCCGTCGATAGCGCTGGGACCGTGTTTGCTGGGGGCAACACGGAGTCGTCAATTCCAGGAGCCGGGGGGGCGGGAGTAGCAGACGGCTTCTCCAAGAGCTTTGACACGGACGGCGGCGACCGCTGGACACGGGCCGCTGGCACTCGTCGAATCGATGGTGCGAGCGATATCGCCCAGAGCTCTTCAGGCGTCTATTTGATTGGCGGAACCGAAGGCGAGATCGGCCCTGGCGGCGCTGGCAAGGGTGACGACCGCGACAGCGACGTTTTCGTACTTAAGCTACCGAGGTAGCTATGTAAGACCCGCTTCGGTCGGACTCAAAGTCGTCGGCTCAGGCTCGGAACAAAACTCAGCGCCCACAGACGGGTCATAGTGAGTAGCTTTTTGCTGGTGCTCAGGCCTATTCGCTGAGAGAACACATCGTAGCCGGCGGCCTCAATCCGATTGAGGATGCCGCTGTAGACTTCAACTAACACCGCCGTGCATGCTCTCGAGTCTTGTGACAGCAATGGGATCAACTTCCTGCCAGACTCGAAGTAACTGCGGGTACGTGCCACCTGAAATCGCATCAATTCGCGGAACGGCTCGTTTAGTACCCCGTTCATCAAGTCTTGTTCCGGATAATTGAATCGCTTCAACTCTTCCTGAGGAATGTAGATCCGGTCACGCGCGGCGTCCTCTTTTATGTCGCGAATAATGTTGGTCAACTGCATCGCGAGGCCGAGGTCTATGGCGTAATTCTCAATTTCCGGGTGCTTGTCATAGCCGAAAATCTCTATGCTGACTAGCCCAACGACCGACGCGACCTTATAGCAGTACTCACGAAGTTCATCAAAGGTCGCGTATCGAGACTTTATGAGGTCAATCTCGACTCCGGCGACAATCTGCTCAAAATGTTCCCACGGGATTGAAAAGTTCGACGCTGTATCGGCCAATGCAGCCATGACGGGCTCGTCGCTCTGGCCACTCTGGGCCCTGGCGAGCAGTTTACGGGTGCGTGCGAATCCCTCAATCTTTTCTTCCAAGGGAAGGTCTTCGTCGGAAATGTCGTCACAGACCCGACAAAAAGCGTATGCGGCATAGATGGCACGGCGCTTGGGGGGCGGCAGTGTGCGAAAGGCGTAGTAGAAGTTCTTCGCTTCGGCCTTCGTTATCTGCTGACAGAGGTTGTATGCTGCATCCAGATCGGGCCTGGTCGCTGCCATTGGGACTTCCAGTCACGTTTTGTCAACTGCAGGCCGTTTGGGTGCCGAGAGTACCGGGTCAGCTACGTTCGCTCAACTCGGGCTAGGCTCAGACACCTAGTATCTGAACGATAATCTGACGAGGCTGTTCGGCTTCCTTGTCCAATTCCACCATGAAGATACGTTGCCATTTACCGAGCGGGAGTTCACCATCAATGACGGGGATGCTTTCGCTCGTTCCGAGAAGAAGGTGTTGGCAGTGTGAATGGCCGTTTGGGCACTCGTCTTCGTGCATGTTCACCGTACGGACGGTAAAGTCATTGTGCCGATAATGCGCGTTGCTGGGCGCGAACCGTTCAAGGGTGTTCGCTAGGTCCTGAAGCAGAAGGGGCTCATGTTCCTGGATGGTGATCGCGGCGGTTGTGTGCTTCGAGAACACGACCGCGAATCCGTTGCGGATGCCCGCTTCTTTGATACTGTCTATCACGCGACCCGTGATATCGATAAACTCAGGCTCTGTGTTGGAGTAAACATCTAACACAAAGGTGCAGGTGTTAAGCGCTGCTTCCTGGACTCTCATTCATGAACCTCTCGTACCCAACGTCGTCCGCGATTGGAACAACCCCAGACGCTCGCGCGTATTATATCGCATTTGAGCAAAAAATCGCTCTACGCCATCATAGAAACGGAATCTGACGGGTCCCGCTTAGAACGGCGCGGCGTGGAACGCCCTTGGTTTATGTCCTGCCGGTAGCGACCTAGGGCCATGAGCGGCCAATAATTCCGATACAAGTGATAATTTATCATGAATCCCGCGGGCAGTTCAGTTCCCTGGTACTGCGGATCGCCCTGCTCGGGATATTTGCCCAATCGCTGCCCAATACCATACCCCGGAAAGCCCGTGCCCGTAAAGTAGGACTCGTCCCATGAACCGTCGTCCTTCTGGACGCCGATGAGGAATTTTGTACCACGGGTAGCCGCCGGACTTGTAGTGGCATTGGCCGCAATCAGGGCGTTAAGGGCCCACGCCGTTTGCGAAGGTGTACTCGGTCCCCTGCCTCGATAATTAGGGTCAACGTACGACGCACAGCTTTCGCCCCATCCACCGTCTTGGTTCTGGTGGTCGATTATCCATCGTACGCATCGCTGGACCGGCTCCATGCTCATGTCTACGCCGAGGGCTTCCAGCGCAGGGAGGACCGACCCCGCGCCGTAGATATAGTTAACGCCCCATCGTCCGAACCAAGGCCCGTCGTCTTCTTGCTCGGCGAATAGATAGTCCAACGCTTTGGCAATAGCCGGATGTCCGGCATCGTAGCCAAGCTGCCCAAACATCTCGAGGATATGCGCCGTGACGTCGACGCTTGGCGGATCGATAGTTTCTCCAAAATCGGCGAATGGGATATTCGCTATGAACGACTTGGTATTGTCTTTGTCGAAGGCTGCCCATCCACCGTTGGAAGACTGCATACCGAATACCCACTGCACCGCGCGATCGACTGCTTGTTCCTTACGACTCCTGGGTTCGATCTCGATACGGTCGAGGGCCATGACGATTTCCGCCGTATCATCAAGGTCAGGGTATACGTCATTGTGGAACTCGAAGGCCCACCCACCTGCCGGGACGTTCTTCGCCTTGACCCGCCAGTCGCCCTCATGAAGGACTTGCTCGTCCAGAAGGTATTCACCAGCTTTCACGATCGACGGGTCGTTACGTCGCATGCCGGAGTCGAGCAGCGCGACGAGAGCTAGGCCAGTATCCCACAACGGAGAGACGCAGGCCTGTAGTCGAAGCGTTTCGCCGTCCTCGATAGTAAAGTTGTCGAGACCGGCGAGACCTTTCGCGATCACGGGATCGTCATTTGAGTGTCCCAGGGCTGACAGTGCCATTAGTGAATAGACCCATGGTGGCTGAATACCACCCCAACTACCGTCTTCTTCCTGGTGACCGATGATCCATTCTTTAGCTTTCTTCAGCGCTTGAGCACGTGTTGGCTTCCATGGCAGCTTGTCCAGACGGCGAAGGAGATAGTCAGTCGCGTAAAAGAAAAACTCCCAGCCGACGAGGCGTTTTGGACGCCTGATCGAGTAGTCGGTCTCGGAGCGCGGCTGAGGGAACAACTCGTCGATGTGTGCCCATTCGGGAACGGGCCGGACGGGTTTGCGATCCGAGAGCACGATCATGGGAACGATAGTCGCCCTTGCCCAACTTGCGAAGTCATAGATGTTAATCGGGAACCAGGACGGGAGCATCATCAACTCCGGCGGCAGTACCGGTATGCCGTGCCACTCCCATTGGCCTGTCAGTGCCAGCCATATCTTGGTGAAGACTCGCGTGTTGGGCACGCCTCCCCTCGACAAGATGAAGTCACGAGCCTTCCGCATAAATGGCTCGTCGGCTGAGAAGCCTGCTAATTTAAGGGCGTAGTAGCACTCGGTCGTTGTGCTGAGGTCGCCGGCGGCATCATAGTACTGGCCCCAAGTGCCATCATCGCGTTGCCGACTGCGTATGTGTCGAGCTAACTTGCCGACACGGTCAGGGTTGTCGACACCCATGAAGTGGAGGAGGAGAATGTATTCTGCTTCCATGGTAGGGTTCGACTCGAGTTCGCCCCACCAGTAACCCTCGGGGTATTGAATGCTCAAAAGATGCTGCTGGGCGCGCTCGATGGTTGCGTCAAGATCAGACACCATATCTCTGTGTTCGTGGGTATTGATTGCTGCTTCGGTCATTGGTTTCGTTGTCACGTATTGGAGTGTTTCTTCGTCAGAGCAAACTGATCGATTGCCGTTAGATCATATAGATATTCAGCGAGCGCGACCCTGGCTTTGCGAACCTGCCTCCAGAGCCGCAGGATAGCAGCTAGCTCAGTCGGATGCGTCGCCACATACCGGACAGCTCTGCCACTATCCTCTGCGACGTGTTGCACGATACCTGGCAAGTCCTGGTCGGCGCTGTCCAGTACGACCCGCGCGACGACGCAGTCCACGCCTTTTTCCTTGGCTACATTGCACGCCCAGTAGCTCTCCATGTCGATAACGCTCGGGTTAAATCTCCGCCTGATTTCCCGTTTTGTCTCTACGTCTCTGACCACTGTCCGAATGGTTAGGCACATGCCGACGGTTACTACGTCGTCCTGGGTGTTGGGGAGGTTTGGCCCAATCGACTTCGCGTTCATATCGTTCGTTAGGTCGTCGAGTTGTCGAACCTGGTCACAAAGTACGATGTCTCCCGTTTTTAGTTCCGGTTGAATTCCTGCAGCGAATCCTGTGGAGATAATGGTTGTTGCGCCATATCGGTCTATAACCTCGTCGACACAGACTACGGCGCGCTCGGCCCCGATGCCTCCCACTGCCACGATAACATGCGGCCTATGTTTGGACTCATAGTACCGTCCGTGCTGTCCCTTCCTCACCTCTCGAAACCGCCCTCTTTTGAGGAACTCAGACACCTCGTCCTTCGTCGCTGCAATGATGGCGATCATGTGTCTTGGATGGGCTAGCTGGCGCCGACGCCGCTATTTTGTACTGCTCCCTCTTTAATCAGTTTGAACGCATCCTTGGGGTTCGAGATTGCCCCGAATATGGAGGCCGACTCGAAGCCACAGTGCATCATGCAACTGGCGCATCTGGGGTCTCGTCCTACGCCATAGCCCTCCCATAGCTTCTCGTCCATCAGGTCGTCGAGTTTCTGAGTATGCCGGTCACCAATCAAGTAGCAAGGCTCGCGCCAGCCGAGCGGAGTGTACGTAGGATTCGACCAGGCGGTACACTCGTAGTCTCGCTCGCCCCGCAGGAAGTCGAGATAGAGCGGGTTATTGTAAAAGCGGATTTGTCGCTCCGGGTTCAAGACATTCTTGAATATCTGGCGGGCGCGCTGTCTCGATAGAAATAATTCCTGATTTGGAACGGCATCGTACTTGTATCCCGGCGAGACCATACATCCCTCGACGCCCATCTCGGTCATCAAGGTGAACATCTCGATGACGTCCTCTTCGTCACAGCCGTTGAAGACAGTCGTGTTTGTGGTCACACGATAGCCTTCGTCGAGCGCTTTTTGGATGCCACGGACGGCGATCTTGAACACGCCTTTTCGGTAGACCGACTTATCGTGGGCCTCCTCCATGCCGTCGAGGTGGACGACCCAGCAAAAATACTTCGACGGCGGGATGCGTTTCATAACACGCTCCATGAGAAGCGCATTTGTACACATATAGACGAAAATCTTCCGCTCGATGATCTGCGCGACGATCTCGTCGATCTGTGGATGAAGCGTTGGTTCACCGCCCGCGATGGAGACGACGGGTGCGCCCGATTCCTCGACCGCCTTGATGCATTGTTCGACGCTGAGCATACGGTCGATAACCGGCTCGTATTCGCGGATGCGTCCGCAACCTTCGCAAGCGAGATTGCACTTTTCGAGTGGTTCGAGCATTGTCACGAGCGGGAATCGCGCTCGTCTGCGCATCTTGTTCCTAACGATGTGCCAGCCCATCCGGGCGGCTAACTCGATTGGCCTGCTCATGGTTACTTTCCTGTCCTCTGCGACCGGAACCGGTCGCGCTATTAGCCTAGTGCTGCCGTTCTAATAGAAACTTGGCGAGTTCTTCGATGTCGTTTCGGGCAACGGGTGACATCTCTATGCTTTCGAGCGATTCCACGCCGTAATCGCAGTGCTTGGCAGCCAGAGTGTGGGCGTGGTCGCGGGTCCCCAGGCCATCCATGATATTCAGCACGACATCGACATCGGTGTCGTTGACGACCTCTTGGCGGTAGATGTGTTCGAGCGCCTGCTTCTCAACGCCGTCTGCTTGGGACATGGCGTGGACAATCGGCATGGAGTTCTTCTTGCGGCGGATGTCGGCTCCTACAGGCTTGCCGGTCGTCTCATGGTCGCCCCAGATACCCAGCACGTCGTCGCGTATTTGGAATACGTATCCTAGTGCGCGTCCACATTCGCGGAACGCTGCGATAACCGATTTGTCGTTGGTGCCGATGATCGCTCCGACGTGCATCGGAGACCGGATAAGCGCTCCGGTCTTCCGGGCGATCATGTCGAGGTAGCTTTTCATGCCGATGTCCGAGCGTCCCTCGTACGCCATGTCGAGATATTGTCCCTCGATCATTTCAAGACATGCTTCTGTAATGACGCCGTTGATTGTCACGATGTCGGTGAAGGGCACTTCGGCGACGAGCAGTTGCTCCAGCGAGCTGTCTGCGATGACGCGAAGAACGTTGCCCGCCACCAGAGCCTTGGCGTCGCCCCATACAGCCCAAAGGGTCGGGCGGTGACGACGAGTCTCGTCGCGGTCTTGAATCTCGTCGTGAATCAGCGAGAAGTTGTGAATCAATTCCAGGGCGACGGCTGCGGGCAGCGCGTGCTGGTAGTTTCCACCAACGACTTCGCAGGCCAATAGGCAAAGTGTGGGGCGGAAGGCTTTGCCCTCGGTGGCGGATACCGGAGTGCCGTCGGTGTCCGACCACCCCATGTTGTATCGGAGCATTGAGTGAACGAACGAGTTGTCGCCCGACAGTCGGTCGCGGAGCGACGCGTTGATGACCTCGTGATACCGGTGAAAAACGGACGGCAGGGGCACTGGCGGCGCGACAGCCACGCCGACGACAGGGTTGGTCACCTGTGTACCTCCCCCAAAATAGCGTTGTACCTTGATAAGTACCGGTCCACCGTGATCCCCTGGCTCGAAGTAAGTAGCGCCGTGCTCCACACCCGCGCCCGTCACGCTGAGCCCCATCATACAGGTGCTACGCCGTATCGTAAGGCCGAATCGTAGCAACAACACCCTGCACTGTCAACTGAAATCCGTAGGCCGAAATGGGCCTGAGAGCCCCTCATTCGGCGGCAATCGAAAGTGGCCGAAGACCCAGTAACAGGCCGGTCGCGCCCGATTGTAAAAAATTTCACTTGCAACCGATATGGGCCTATGCTATATTCCGAGCCATGAGTCCAGAGGGTGTAATTCTCGACGATTACTTTCGTCAATACGGCTTGATCGCCATATTTACGGCCCTCGCTGTTGCGGTACCGACAGGTATGCTGGTGGCGTCCTGGTCATTCTCCCTGGTCGGCATTCGGCCTAAAAGGCCTGACCCCATTAAGATGAGCATCTACGAGTGTGGATTCGAGACGCTATCGGGCACTTGGCACCGGTTCAACTTCCGCTTTTACTCGTTTGCCTTGATATTCGTGGTGTTCGACGTGGAAGTCGTGTTTCTGTTCCCGTGGGCAGCGAGCTTTGGGTTCCTTTCTCAGAAATTTGGTGCCTTCATCCTTGCAGAGATGGGGCTGTTCGTCGCTATTCTTATAGTCGGGTGGCTATATGCTTGGCGCAAAGGTGCGCTTGAATGGAGCTAAACCGTTGTCGATTAACGAAGTGAGGTCCATAGTTTGACGGAATCTAAACAAATGCACGATGAGCATCTCGAACTACCAGGCGACTCTTTCCCTCTTCACTCCACGACATTGGAACTAGACAGGGAAGAGGGCGCATACATCAATCACCTCAAGGCAACCAACATTGAGCCGTTGGCCGAGCCGATTATCGAGGTGCCGGATGACCTTCAGCGAAACCTTGCGGTCACGTCCATCGATGCGATGATGAATTGGAGCAGGAAGTCCTCGGTGTGGCCGTTGTCGTTCGGGCTCGCGTGTTGCGCATTTGAGATGATGGCGAGCGCCATGTCGCGCTTCGATATCAGCCGATTCGGCATGGAGGTATTTCGTGCGTCGCCACGTCAGGCCGATCTGATGATTGTTGCCGGAACAGTCACTTGGAAAATGGCGCCGGCGATTGAGCGCGTTTACAGGCAGATGGCCGAGCCAAGGTGGGTGATCTCGATGGGTGTATGCGCGACGAGCGGGGGGCCCTATTACGAGTCCTACAGCGTTGTGCCGGGTGTGAATCACATCATTCCCGTCGATGTCTACGTACCCGGCTGTCCGCCGCGGCCCGATGCGCTGCTGTACGGCATCATGCAGCTTCACGAGAAGATAAAGCGGTACTCCATACGCGGTACTCCATACAAGGAAGGACTGCGGGCCTGTAATGACTAAGGTTGTCGCGGGGACTGACCTCGCCGAACGCATTGAATCTCAAATCCCCGGCACCATCGTCACCTCGAATTCCACGGACGTTTGGGTGCGGCCCGACTCGCTTCACGACGCTCTACAGTTTTTGCGGGACGACGAGAGCTTAGATTTTCAGTTTCTAAATGCCGTTACGGCAGTCGATTACGTCGAGTACTTCGAGCTGTTGTACCACCTCACTTCGCTGCGGCGAAACAGCAAATGTACAGTTAGATCGAGACTCTATTCGAGGGACGAGCCGTCCGTGGCGTCTACGGTCGATCTGTGGCGTGGGGCGGAGCTCCAGGAACGCGAGATTTACGATCTGATGGGAATTACGTTCGACAGTCACCCGAATATGAAACGCGTCCTGCTTTGGGAAGGGTTTCCAGGCCACCCGCTCCGTAAGGACTTTATTCGATAGTTATGGCGATACGAACCGAACCGATCACGATCAACATGGGCCCGCAGCACCCGAGCACGCATGGGGTGTTTCGTCTGCGCGTGACCTTCGATGGCGAGCTCGTCGTCGATGTAGAGCCGGTTTTTGGGTACCTCCATCGGGGTACTGAAAAGTTGGCAGAGGAGCGCTCGTACGTTCAGATCGTCACACTGACCGACCGCCTCGACTACGTGTCTAGCATGTCGAACAATCTCGCATACGTGCGGTCTGTCGAGAAGCTGGCCGGGCTGGAGGTGCCGGAACGGGCGCAGTACCTCCGAGTGATTTGCGCCGAGCTTCAGCGTATGGCTAGTCACTTCGTGGCGACCGGGTTCATGCTCCAGGAGCTAGGGGCGTTCGGCACGCCGCTCATGTATTGCTTTCGCGAGCGGGAACGCATTCTCGACTTGTTCGAGATGCTCTGCGGTGCACGCATCACGTTAAGCTACATGCGTCCTGGCGGTGTTCTTCAAGACGCGCCCGATGATTTTTGGCCCGCTCTCGATATCCTGATGACCGATATGCCGCAGTACATCGACGAACTCGAAAGCCTGATCTCCACTAACGAGATCGTCCTCGCACGAACACGCGATATCGGCATTGTGCCCCCGGAGCTAGCTGTCTCAGGGTCGCTGAGTGGGCCGATGCTTCGGGCCAGCGGAGTTCAATGGGACCTGCGCAAGGCCGATCCCTACGAGGTATATGACCGCGTAGAGTTCGACGTGCCTATTGGCTATCAAGGCGATACCTACGACCGATACTACGTTCGGATCCAGGAAATGCGTCAGAGCCTGCGGATAGTCGAACAGTGCGTCAAACAGATCCCTGAGGGACCGGTCGTGTCCGAAGGGCCATTCTTCATCCGACCACCTGTAGGTGACGCCTACGCCGCGGTCGAAGCTCCGAAGGGCGAGTTGGGATTCTATCTCGTCAGCGATGGTGGAATATCGCCCTACCGGTGTAAGATCCGTGCGCCGTCCTTCATCAATTTGACGATACTCAGAGACATGCTCGTCGGCTGGAAACTGGCCGACCTGGTCATCATATTCGGCAGCACTGACGTCGTTCTTGGCGAGGTCGACCGCTAAACGCACATGATTAGCTTCGACAATATATACGAGACTATCTCCGACGTTGTCCCCAACGGACTGGAGTGGCTGGCGTTCGTCGCGGCGAGCGTCACACTTTCGTTCATCGTCATCAATGCCGCTGTAATGTCCACCGCGGTCTATACATGGTTTGAGCGCCGTACACTCGGGCGCTTCCAAAGCCGACTCGGTCCGAACCGGTGGGGGCCGTTCGGCCTCCTGCAACCGATGGCCGATCTCATCAAGCTCATCACGAAGGAAGACGTTATTCCTGATGTCGCTGACAAGAAGGTCTTCAACCTTGCCCCTATTGTGCTGGTCTTCCCCGGGCTGCTGGTTTTCTCGGTGATACCGTTCGGCGAACAAAGCTTTCTTGGGAAACTGAACATCGGTGTGCTGTTCATACTTGGAGTCACGGGCATAAATACCCTGGCGATCATCATGGGCGGCTGGGCGTCTCGTAACAAGTACGCGCTATTCGGTGCCATTCGTGGCGCGGCGATGCTGGTGAGCTATGAGGTTCCGATGGCGTTGGGCCTTGTCGGCGTGGTTATCTTGGCGGGATCGATGGCACTGTCAGACGTGGTGAACGGTCAAAGCGTGTTCTACGTCCTCGTTCAGCCAATGGGGTTCTTCGTCTTCATGGCAGCGTCTCTGGCCGAGATGAGCAGGGCACCTTTCGACATGATCGAGTCGGAGTCCGAGCTCGGCTCCGGATATCACACCGAGTACAGCGGCATTAAGTTTGCCTTGTTCCAGTTAGCGGAGTTCATGGCCCCACTTGTCGTTGCGACAGTCGCGACAGTGCTGTTCCTTGGGGGGACGCGCGGGTTCGACCCCATACCTGGACAAGTGTGGTTCCTCTTGAAGGTGTTCGCTGTGGTCTTTGTCCTGCTGTGGACGCGCGCAACGTGGCCGAGGTTGAGGGTCGACCAGATCATGGGATTCGCGTGGAAGGGTCTGTTCCCGCTGTCGCTTATTAATATGTTTGTTATCGCCGTAGAGTTGTTCATTTTCCAAGAGGCTGATGGAACAATCTCGACGGAGTCGTTGTGGCTAATGGTGCCGATCAACTGGGTCATCTTCCTGGCGTCGATAGTGGTCATGGCGAACCTGCTTGGACAGGGTAAGCTGAAACGGGTCGGGCCGCCCGTACCGTCGCCACTGGCAAACATGGCTGCGGAGGCTGACTAAGGTGTTAGGAACGCACGAAGTGAGGTGGGGATGTACGGCTTAGGACTAATTAAAGGAATGGGCGTGACGCTCAAGAATCTCGCCTCGCCGAGCAGGCAGTTCGCTGTGCAGTACCCGAACAGAAAGGTTGGGTTGTTCGGACTCGCCAAGGAAAACGACACCAACGTTTTTAGCTTTACGTTTAGCAAACCAGGCCAGGCTATAAAGGCACTTGTGGGTCTCGCAAGTGTCCCTGTGCGACTACCGCAACACCCTAGATTCCGTGGGGAGGAGTTCACCTGGTATGAGCAGCGCTGTACCGGCTGCGCGAGTTGCGCGAAATACTGTCCGTTGGGAATCATCAAGATCGAAACGAGTACGAGTGGGCAGTACGAGCAGGATGGTGGCAAGTATGACATCGAAGTGTTCGACATCGATATCGGGCGCTGCATGTTCTGTGGACTGTGCGTCGAAGCATGCCCGTATGATGCGCTTCACATGGGCAGCGGCTTTGAGGAAGGCACGTACCGCCGAGGCGATCTGGTGATCGACGTTGAGCGACTCAAGGCCGCCCCAAAGAAGCCGAGCACGTGGTACCGGCCTCAGATCGAGCGTCAGAAGTTCGACCCGCGCAGTATCGAAGAGCGTGACTACTTGCAGGTGGGGCGACACGAGCGACCGAGTGATGATCTGCAAGAGGAGAAGTGGGCCAAACGATGAATCTTGGCGCTGGTACAGAATCGGCTCTGATAACAGATATCGCCTTCTACGTGATCGCGGCATCGATTATCATTTCCGCGATTGCCGTCGTCCACCTGCGGGACATATTCAGGGCTGCGCTATTTCTCGTAGTCGTGTTTATTGGAACCGCCGGGCTATTTATTCTACTCCGCGCAGAATTCCTCGCGGTCGTCCAGGTGATCGTCTACGTCGGCGCCATCTCGGTACTTGTGCTGTTCGCAATTCTAATGACGCAGGATACCGAGCAGGGGAGTCCACCGAACCGTTTGCGGTACCCCGTGGGCATACTGGCGTTCCTATTCGGAGCGGCAGCCTGGTTTGTGGTGGTTAAAACCGACTGGGCTCAGCTTCAAGACGTACTTCCTGGCGAGGGCGGCACTCAAGCGTCCGGCACATTGGCCGCTGGGACAGTCAGTCAGATTAACGAAGTATACGGCAACACTATTCCCAAGATCGCGGAGTTGCTTCTTCGCGACTATGTGCTCGCATTTGAGGCGGTGTCGGTGCTTCTGCTGGCAGCTGTCATAGGAGCGCTCGCGTTGGTGAAGGAAAGATGAGTCTCGAAAAGTTCCTCGTACTCGGCGCGATTCTATTTGCCATCGGATTGTATGGCGCGCTGTCGAAGCGGAACGCCATCGCGGTGCTGATAAGCATCGAGTTGATGTTCAACGCGGTTAACATTACTGCCGTTGCGCTGTCGCGATACGTAGTGCCTGCCAGTTTGGCGATAGATCCGACTGCAACGTCGGATGAGGTTGTCAGGACACTGCTTACGGGTCAGATATTTAGCATATTCATCATTACGGTCGCGGCGGCTGAGATCGCCCTCGGAGTAGCCATCGTGATCGCTATGTATCGCAACCGCGAAACTGTGTTCGTGACTGATGCAAACCAGATGCGGTATTAGGACTAACTGACAGAAAAATGTACACCGACTATCGTAAAGCGCCGAATCTCATGATCGCCGAGATGTGGAAGAATGTCCTGGAGGGTGAGGGTCTCCCAACGAAGATTCTCCCCGAGGGCGATATTCGTTCATGGGGTGAGCGCGTGCCGTATCGGGTCATGGTGCCGCGCGGTCGTGAGCACGTCGCCGACGAGATTCTGAGGAAGCTGTAGTTATGGTCGACGGGAACATGCCCGAAATAGCAGCATGGCTGGTTTTCTTTTTGCCATTGGCGTCATTCCTGTTGATCGCCGCCGTGGTCCGTCCATTCTTTAATCAGTTTCCTAAAGTAGCTGGTTGGTTAACCATCGCGTCCATCGGGGTCGCCTTTGCGTTCGCGATCGCACTATTCGTGGAAGTCGCCCAGAACGATGGAAGGTCAATTGACTGGGTTTCTCACGAGTGGCTGATGGTCGGCGATTTCGACTTCCGCGTCGGCTTGTTCGTGGACTCACTGACTGCGGTCATGCTGGTCGTGGTGACCGGCGTCAGTCTGCTAGTACAGATATACTCGACTGGCTATATGAAGGACGATCCTGGGTACGCCCGATACTTCGCCTTCATGTCCCTGTTCACCGCGTCGATGGTTGGTTTGGTTCTTGCGGGCAACATTATTCAACTGTTCGTATTCTGGGAGCTAGTCGGACTCTCCTCTTACCTGCTGATCGGGTTTTGGTACCACAAGCCATCGGCTGCGGCTGCGGCAAAAAAGGCGTTTCTCGTCACCCGGCTCGGCGATTTCGGATTCCTGCTCGGCATTTTCTATCTGTTCTTCAACGGTGGGGCTTTCGTTGCCGAAGGTCTGAACGTCCTGGATATTCAGGATATTCACAGAGCCATGGAACTGGATCTGCTAGCGCCGAGCGTCGCGGGCTGGATCGCACTCGGTCTGTTCGCTGGTGCGGCGGGCAAATCAGGCCAGTTCCTGTTGCACACGTGGCTTCCCGACGCGATGGAAGGCCCAACGCCAGTCAGTTCGCTCATTCACGCGGCAACGATGGTCGCTGCCGGAGTCTTCCTGGTGGCGCGGTTCTTCCCCGTGTTCGAGGCCTCTGAGATCGCTATGAATACGGTTGCGCTGATCGGTGGCGTCACCGCCGTATTCGCGGCCACGATGGGTCTTGTGATGAACGATGTCAAGCGAGTGCTGGCCTACTCGACGGTCAGTCAGCTTGGCTACATGATGTTGGCTCTTGGTGTCGGTGTACCTGGAGTTGCCATATTTCATCTGTTCACCCACGCGTTCTTCAAGTGCCTCCTATTCATGGGTGCGGGCAGTGTCAGCCACGCGACCGGCGGTACTTTCGACATGCGATACATGGGCGGCCTTCGCAAGCACATGCGCTTGACCTACGCCACGTTTCTGATCGGCAGCTTGAGCCTCGCAGGGATATTCCCTCTCGCAGGTTTCTGGAGCAAGGACGAGATTTTGGCATCGGCTCAGGGACATGCCGGCGTCGTTCCGCAGCTGGTATTCTGGTTGGCCTTGATAGCAGTCTTCATGACGGCCTTCTATATGTTCCGCGCCCTGTTCATGACCTTCGAGGGAGAGTACAAGGGCGGCGCCGACGCCGACCCCAATGCCGAGTCACACGGCCATTCAGATCATCCTCATGAATCGCCATTGTCGATGGTTGGCCCAATGCTCGTCCTCGCGGTATTTGCCATCTTCGCCGGGTTCGTGGCGAACCCGGTCATTGACCTTGGTCTCATCCCGGAGCACTGGCTCGTCCACGACTTTTTGCACGGCGACGCTGAAGAATTCAACATCGCTATAGCCGCTGGGTCTACCGTAGTCGCACTTGCTGGAATCGTTCTGGCGTACCTGATGTATCAGGGTAAGCAGATATCACCGGAGCGAGTCGGTTCGGCATTGAAGCCGTTGCACGTCCTGTTTTCACGGAAATACTATTTTGATGACTTGTATGAGAACGTCGTCACGTCCCGCATTTTCTATCGCGGCATCGCACAGTCACTTGACTGGACGGACCGGTCGGTTGTCGACGGGGCAGTGCGGTTCATCGACCAGGTTGGCAGAAACGCTGGGCGGGGAATTGCTCAGGTTCAGACTGGCCAGGTACAGGGCTATGGTATGGCAGTCTCCATCGGAGTATTGGCGATACTCGGCGCGTACCTGTTGCTGAAATAGGCGACAGTTCAACTAGAAAAGAGTAAATGGACTTCGAAGGTAGCGGACTGCTCACCATAACCCTCTTCCTGCCGTTGGTAGGGGCGATGCTTATTGCGCTTTTTGTCGCTAAAGACAAGAGTGTGCGGTGGGTTGCCGGCGTCACGATTGTCCTTGAACTCGTTCTCAGCATCGTCGTCTTCCTTCGATACGACCTCGGAGAAGGCGGCGTTCAACTCGTTGACCGGTGGACCGAGTGGATTCCCGTCGAATCGTTCCCTATAGAGTATTTTCTCGGAGTGGATGGCCTGAGCGCTCCGCTCGTCCTGCTGACAGGCCTGCTGGGATTTGCGGCGGTATTCGCCTCTTGGAGCATCAAAGAGCGTGTCCGCGAATATTTCGTTTGGCTGCTCGTTCTGCAGACAGCCGTCATGGGCGTGTTTATGGCGTTAGACTTCATCCTCTTCTTCCTGATGTGGGAATTGGAGATGGTGCCGATGTTCTTCCTTATCTCGATATGGGGCACTGGGCGCAAAGAATACTCGGCGATGAAGTTTCTGATCTTCACCTTCCTCGGCAGCGCGTTCATGCTAGTCGGTATCCTCGTGCTGTTCTTCTCGACTGGCACCTTCGACATGACTGCACTGCCCGAGGCGCTCCAAGGTGCGACGCTCATCGCTCCGTCGGGACTCGTCTTCACCCTTATTTTTGTCGCCTTCGCCGTCAAGTTGCCTGTTTGGCCGCTGCATACGTGGCTGCCAGATGCCCACACTGACGCACCGACGGCGGTCAGCATTATGCTGGCGGGCGTGCTGTTGAAGATGGGCGGCTATGGAATGCTTCGTGTCTCAGCGACAATGTTCCCTGATGTGATCGTCGACGCTGCACGCATCCTTATCGTGCTGGGTGTCATAAACGTGATTTATGGAGCAATCATTACCCTGCGACAAACCGATATGAAGCGCCTCGTTGCTTACAGCAGTATTAGCCACATGGGATACGTGCTGGTCGGGATATCCTCGGTCGCAGGTGTCGCGGGCGTGGTCTCACCGACGGGATTGACCGGTGCGGCAATGCAGATGTTCACTCACGGCACGATCACAGGCCTTATGTTCCTGATGGTCGGCCTGACATATGAAAAGGTACACACACGCCACATTCCCGACCTTGGTGGGCTTGCCACCAGGATGCCGGTGATTGCAATCGGATTCATGATCGCGGGTCTGGCATCGCTGGGACTGCCCGGTACGAGCGGATTCGTCGCTGAGATCCTTATCTTCCTGGGGACGTTCCCCGTTTGGAGTTGGTGGACTGGAATAGCGGCGTTCGGCGTCGTCATCACAGCGGGGTATATCCTGTGGATGCTTCAGCGGACGATGTTCGGGCCGCAGATACCTCGGTTCTCAAACGTACGTGATGCGACGAAGATGGAAATGGTGCCTATTGCGGTACTGGTCGCCGCCGTGCTCGTCGTGGGCATCTATCCGGCGATCATTACCGATTTCTTTACTGAAGGTTTGACCGATATCGTCGACTCGATTCAGCAGTCGGCCCAACTGGCGATGACGCGATGACACTTCACGATCTCTATCTACTATCCCCCGAACTGAGTATGGCCGGACTGGCAACGGCACTGCTCCTGCTTGATCTTGTCGTGTCCCGCAAGGGCATTGTTCTAACCGTGGGTGTTGCAGGACTCCTCGTCCCGCTGGCCTTCACGATCGCACTGTGGACTGGGCTCGGCGGCGACTCGGTTGTCGAGAATACGGGTGTTTTGAGCAATACGCTGGTTGTCGACAAGTTCAGCCTGTTCTTCAAATTCCTATTTATCGGCGTCGTAGCCATCGTGGGACTCGTATCCGCGGATTACGTGAAGCGGCTGGACAAATTCCAGACCGAATACTTTGCGTTGATACTGTACTCAGCGACAGGCATGATGCTGATGGCGTCGACGGTCGAGCTTATCACCATGTACATCTCGCTGGAGCTTTCGTCACTGCCGTTGGCCGCCCTCGCGGCATTTCTCCGCGACGGACGGTCGTCGGAAGGCGGCATGAAATTCCTGGTGATCGGAGGGATAAGCTCGGCGCTGCTGCTATACGGGATGGTGTTCGTCTTCGGTTTCACGGGAAGCACCCAACTGGACCAAATAGCCGCGCGAATCGGCGACTTGGGACTCAACGCGGACGAGCCGTTTGGTAGCTACGCTCTTCTGATGGGCATTGTCCTGATGATCGCTGGATTCGGGTTCAAGATCACGGCGGTGCCTTTCCAGATGTGGGCTCCTGATGTCTACGAGGGAGCGCCTACACCTGTGACCGCATTCCTGTCGGTAGCGAGCAAGGCCGCCGGATTCGCTATCGTCCTACGTATATTCTACGTTGCGTTCCCGATTGAGCAGTTGAGCATTGAGTGGAGCGCCATCTTCGCGATTTTGGCCGCCCTGTCGATGTCTATCGGCAACCTGGTCGCAATCGCGCAATCGAACATCAAGCGCCTGTTGGCGTACAGCACAATCGCACACGGCGGATACCTGATGGTCGGACTGGCGGCGGTGGCGACGCGAGCGACGGGTGACGACCTGGACTTCGGACCGTCTGGAGTCCTGTTCTATTTAGCTGGCTATGCGGCAATGAATATGGCTGCGTTCTCGGTCGTGATTGCGATTACGAACCGCATCAACAGCGACATGATCGAAGACTTCGCAGGAATGAGCAAGCGGGCACCGTACCTGGCGGCTGCCCTCGCGTTCGCGCTTGTGTCGCTTACAGGTATCCCACCCACCGTTGGGTTTATCACCAAAGTGTACGTCTTCGGAGCGGCGATCAACGCGGACCTCGAATGGCTCGCCATCGTTGGCGTAGTCAACAGCGTCATCGCTGCGTACTATTATTTACGAGTCGTCAAGGTCATGTACCTGTCCGCACCACCATCCGACGAGCCGATTCCGTCTGGATTCCCAGTGAGATTGGCAATGATTGTGACGACCGCCGCCGTCCTTATTTTTGGAGTGTTCCCGGCGCGTCTACTGGAAATGGCCCAGACGGCGGTACAGGTTCTCTTGTCCTGATCGCTGAGGGAGCATCTGATGTCTGACAAACACCTCGTTGGATTCATGTACTCTCCGTCGGTGCCGGACGCTCTCAATGTCATCACGTCTCTCATCGAACAGCTCGACCTGACTGACAAGAGTTGGGTCGCTTCGGTCAGCAAGCCGGAGATTGCGGCAGATACACTCGATGCCACTGCCCTGATAGTCACCGCTGGCGGCGATGGGACGATTATCCGTGTGAACCGTATTGCCTCGCCATACAAAATACCCATCGTCGGTATAAACATGGGGCGTGTAGGCTTCATGGCCGAGGTATCCGTGGACGAAGCAGCCGCGCGGCTGCCCGAATATTTGAAGGGCACCGTGCGCCTGGAGGAGCGACTTATGCTTCAGGCCGAAGTCACGCCGCGATCCAATGACAAAGCTCGAGTTGTTGCCCATGCGCTAAACGAGGTAATCGTACGAGGAACACTTCCGCGACTGCTCGACGTAGAAGTAAGCATCGACGGTGCGAAACTGGCGACGTATCGGGCAGACGGCGTGATCGTGTCTACTCCGACCGGGAGCACGGGATACGCTCTCTCCGCCGGCGGTCCGGTTCTCCAGCCCGAGGCCCAAGTGCTGTTGATTCAACCGTTGGCGGCGCATATTAGCCTGCAAACAGGACTCGTTGTACCGGACGACTCGACGATTGAACTGGCGGTCGCCGATGACGATGAGGCGATGATCAGTGTAGATAACCTGACCAACGCGACGCTCGCGGCCAACGAAAAAGTCGTCATCAAGAGGAGTCCGTATTCGGCTAGCTTTCTGCGAGCTGATCCTCCCTCGGCGTTCTACTCCGGCTTGACCCAACGGCTGGGTGTCATGGACCGAACTACATATCAGGACCAGTAGCGACATGGGCGAGGTTATCCAGCCAGAGCGACGAGTTGGCCGCCGACAAATCTACGACGGGAAAGTCGTCCAACTACATGTCGACGAAGTCGAGTTCCCAAACGGAAATCGGACGACCCGCGAGATCGTCGAGCACTCTAATGCTGTCGTCATTGTGCCCATCGACGCCGCCGACAACGTTCTGCTCGTTCGCCAATATCGGTACCCAATCGCGGACGATCTTCTAGAGGCACCCGCTGGTGGAATGGATGGTGATGAGGGGCCGCATGAAGCGGCTCAACGGGAGTTGCAGGAAGAGATCGGATTCGCTTCAGAGCGGCTTGAATATCTCGGAAAATTCTGGTCAGCGCCGGGATTCTGCACTGAGCTCATGCACGCGTTCGTTGCCAGAGATCTGGTGCCCAGCCAGTTGCCCCCAGACGATGACGAAGCAATCGTTGTCGAAAAGCATCCGCTCGGCGCGGTTCGACAAATGATCCGCGATGGCCTTATCGTGGACGCCAAGACCATCGCGGCCTACTGGATGGCTGTCGATCAGGCGGACTGACTACTCGTACTTTGAGAAATCGTAGCCTGCCTTTACGATGCAGTCGAGGACAGCCGGACGCCCAGTCTTTGTGACCTTTATCGCTTCTTCAAGGGCGGCCACGAACTCGTCGGGCTTCGTAACTTTCTTGCTCCACGCGCCGAGACCCTCGGCAACCTTCTGGTAGTCACCGCCGTGTGCCAGACTATCGTGCGACTCTGCGGAGTAGGGCTGGTGGGTGCGCTCAATCGCCATGATCTGGTTATTAAAGACGATAGTGAGAATGCCGATTTTGTTGCGGACGGCGGTTTCGATGTCCATACCGACCATGCCAATGGCGGCATCGCCCATAATGTTGATGCACAGTTTGTCGGGCTCGGCCAGTTTCGCGCCCATGATTGCGCCCAGACCGAAGCCAAGCTGCGTGGACTTGCCCCAACCGAGGTAGGTTCTCGGTGCGACGCACTTCCACATCGGTACCAGTTGATCGCGCGGGCTGCCAGCATCGTGAGTGATGATCGTGTTCGCCACATCGACGTTGTCGTACAGTTCGTGGATGATGCGGTACTGATTGATTGGTACCTCGTCCGACTCCAACTGCGGCATCCAGTCGGCGAGCCATTCCTTCTTGATCTTCGCGATCTCGGGGGCAATGTCGCGGGTGCTCTTGTGTCCCACTCCATTTGTCTGCGATTTGATCTCGTCGATCAAGGCCTGCAACACGAGTTTCGCATCTCCGAGGAGCGAGTAGTCTGACTGATGGTCTTTATTAACGTCGCTAGCATCGACCGTCGAGTGGACTATCGTCTTTCCATCCGGGATCGACTTGCCATATGAAGTGCGTGTGAGGCTGGTGCCGATGCCGAAAACGAGGTCGGATTTTTCTAGGAAGTGCCATGTGCCCTTCGTATGTGAGACGGCCGATGCACCCAGGGCAAGCGGGTGATCCTCGGGGAAGGCGCTCTTACCGGGTAGGGTCGTTGTGACCGGAGCCTGGAGCAGTTCCGCGAACTCTTGAAGCTCATTCCACGCTTCAGCGTAGAGACAGCCCTGTCCTGCGTAGACGACGGGACGCTCGGCGGCTAGAAGCACTTTAGCGATCTCAACCACCTCGGCAGGGTTAGGCGCGGTCTTGTTGCCGACAACTGGTGTGTAGTCCAACTCGCCTGGTAGCTCCTCAGTCCAGACATCGCGGGGCGTTTCGATGAGTACGGGCCCGCCTTTCCCAGTGCGGAGTTGGTAGAACGCACGCCGCATCAACTCAGGAATGCGCTCGACCATGTTGAACTGCGCACGCCACTTGGTGACGTGTGCGTAGTTGTCGTACGGGCTGAAGTTCGGTGAGATGAATGCCTTATCCCTCATCTCACCGCCAGGGAGCAAGAGGATGGGCGTGTTGTCGGAAAATGCCTGCGCGGCGCCGGGGAACGCGTTCTCGCTGCCAGGGCCTTGCTGCATGGCGAACACACCGATTCGCTTGCCGTTCGTGATGCGGCTGAATCCATCGGCGATGGCCATGCCGACCCGCTCTTGCCGGCATATGATGGGGCGAATGCCCGCCTTGGCCGCCGCATCCACCATCGGCTGTGCCGGATATACCGCGAGGAACTCGGTGCCCTCGCGCCTCAGAATCTCAGCAATTGCGTCTGCTCCCTGCATGTGGTCGCGCTCCTAGTGAATTACTAAACTGGCAGTAGATGACGCCGTTGTTACTTTTTCGCCATCTGGGCCTGTATTTGCTTGAGTTTCGTCCACGTCATCGTGGGGTCGTCAAAATATTTGAAATAGCTTTGTTCGCGTTCGCGGATTTCTCGCGCCTTGGCGAGAACCACCGCCGCGTCCATATCGCGTGGGATCTGAGTAACGCCGTCTCGATCACAAACGAGGAGGTCTCCTGGGTGGATCAGAAGTTCACCGATCACCACCGGCTCATTGGCGCGAATGAGGTTGAATACGCCGTGCCCGGGGACCAATCCCTTGCCCCAAGTCGGCATACCGACTCTTTCGATGCCCGCCAGATCGCGGACTGATCCATCCACGACGATGCCGGTGACTCCCAGCATTTTATGGGTTCCTGCCATGCCATCCCCTAGGCACGCACCCCGTCCGGGTTTCGTGTCAATATCCTTGATGACGCCGACAAGCGGTCCCTCTGCTTCGTCGAGCTTATCGTAATACTCGTGCCAACTGATCATTGCCGATTTAGGCTCCATCGCCGTCACTTCGGCGGTCACGGCATAGCCAACCGCCGGGCCAAGATTCGGCAATAGCGACTTGATCGTGGAGTCCGTGAATACGATGGGCACCCCGCCTTTACCTTCAAGCTCTGTTCCGCCCTGAGTCGCGCCCATGCTTTCGACAACAGCGTTGAACATGGTCGCCGAATCGAACTCCTTGATGCCGTCCAGAACTTCCTGCGATGCGATTGCCATGTGGTTCTCCTATCGTGTCGCTGGGGTCGCTAATGCCCCAGTTGAGGATGGCGGCAATTATATACGTGTTTACGGTGAAACGACATAGCCCTACATTCGCTCATCCGGGACTAGAGTTTCACATATCGATTCTGTCCGGCATGGCTTGCAAGGTGTAGTAATCGTGCTCAATGCGGTCTTCATAGACCTTCACCACCTCGAATCCGGGCACCGCGTCACTTCGCCGGTCGCTTAGTGTGCCTGCGGCGACTATCTCGATATCGCCATAACGAACGACGTGATTGGCGTGATAGTGCCCTGCGAACACAGCGGAGACGCCGCGCTCCACGAACATTTCCAGATGCCTATGGCGGGCAGGTTGCGGGAGGCTGTGACTGGTATGGCCTTCGTCGGGATCGTCGCGAAACCAGGGATGGTGTTGGAGGATGATCGTGTGAGCAGGCTGCGTGCCGTTGTTGGATTGTAAGGTCGCGTTCAGCCACGCGGATTGGGCGTCGACCTCTGCTTGTAGTTCTCCCGGCTCGTCGATGATCGTGCTGTTCAACACGATGAACTGGGAACCGCCGTGCTTGAACGAATACCAGTCCTTTCCGAACGTCTGCCGATACCAGTTCAGCGAGTCCTTCGTCGGTTTCCGCAATATGTCGTGATTGCCGGACACGAGGTGGATCGGAATGGTGTTCGGGAGTTTTCGCTTGATACGCAACAACTCGCTCGCTTCAATGTCGTTTGTCGGTGTTTGAATGAGATCGCCCAAGACGGCCACGAACGCTGGTTGCAATCGCGTTGCGTGTTCGATGGCCTCCTCCCAAAGCGAAGTATCGAAACCGACCTCGCTATCGTCGGGCATCCTACCCAACTGGGGGTCGGCCATCGCGATGAAGAAGAAAGGTTCGCTCATCAAGATGTCCCCATGAAAGACTGTCCTGCAGATTCTGTGAAATTAGTCACCGATGTAACGTGAATGTAACATCATTTTGCTACCTTATGCACGCTGATTCAGACTAGCGGTGTGGAACGTCCTCACACGGAGTCTGGCGGACTGATCTCGATCAAATCAGAAAAATGCAAGGAGGACGACTTGGGAACCTACAAGGCCGAATACATTTGGATCGATGGAACGGAGCCGACGCAGCGGCTGCGCTCGAAAACAAAGATCGTTGAGATTGGCGAGCAGCCGCCAATATGGGGTTTCGACGGTTCGAGCACGAACCAGGCACCAGGCGACAACTCCGACTGCGTGCTCAAGCCTGCGTTCATTTGCCCGGACCCGATTCGTGGCGGAGACGATGTGCTGGTCATGTCAGAGGTGCTGTACACAGATATGACACCGCATGCCTCCAACACCCGTGCCGCCTGCGCCGAAGTCGCCGAAAAATACGCCGATTTTGATATGTGGTTCGGTATCGAGCAGGAGTATACGTTCTTCCAGGGCATTAAGCCTCTGGGTTGGCCATCCAATGGGTTCCCTGCACCCCAGGGAGGCTACTACTGCGGTGTTGGCTCAGACGAGGTATACGGACGCCCCATTGTCGAGGAACACCTCGACGCTTGCCTAAGGGCGGGACTCAAGATGGCTGGCATCAACGCTGAAGTTATGCCAGCCCAGTGGGAGTTTCAGGTTGGGCCCGCTGGCGTCGTCGAGTCAGCCGACCATCTCTGGATAGCGCGATGGCTTCTGTACCGCATTGGTGAGGATCACAACGTGAGCGCGACGTTGTACCCGAAGCCGGTCAAGGGCGACTGGAACGGTGCGGGCGCACACACGAACTTCTCGACAAAGCAGATGCGAGAGAATTACCAGGCGTGCATCGACGCCGCTGAAGCGCTCTCGAAGAAACACGAGCTTCATGTTGCTAACTATGGCCATGCGATTGAGGAGAGGCTGACCGGCCTTCACGAGACCTCATCAATGACCGAGTTCAGCTACGGCGTGTCGAACCGCAGTGCCTCGGTGCGAATCCCATGGCAAGTCGCGGTTGATCAGAAGGGCTACATAGAAGACCGTCGCCCGAACGCGAACATGGACCCGTATACCGTTACGCGGCTAGTCACTGACACTGTCTGTAGCGCAGCAAGCAGCTAACAGGATTTCGTTTACGGATGAACAAAGAGGGGCGAGATTAATCTCGCCCCTCTTTGTTCTATTGGCTGATTACCTACCGATCTTTGACTACTCTTCGGCAGCCGGTTCCTCAGTTCCTGGGCCATTATCGGCCACAGGCATATCGGAAACAACGCCTGGTAGGTTCTTCAGGGTGCCGATCAGGTCGACACCGGTCAGAGACTGTATCAGGGCAGGAAGTTGCGCGATCGTGTTGGAAACATCCTGCGTCACCTTGCTGGCTCCAGCACCTGCTCCGTTGTCGCCCCCATTGCTGATAACGACGATACTGTCGGTCTTCGCCAGAGGCTGTGCGACGGCGTTAGCGACGTCGGGTAGGGTCTCGAACAACTGCTGGATCATTGCAGCCTGACCGTACTGTTTCCATGCATCGGCCTTCTTATTCATGGCTTCGGCTTCGGCAAGGCCCTGTGCCCTGGTCGCGTCAGCTCCAGCCTCGCCGCGGGCACGGATGGCTGTTGCGTCGGCGTCGCCACGAAGTTTGATTGATTCCGCGTCCGCCTCTGCCTCGGCGATCACTCGGGTGCGTTCACCCTCCGCGACGGTCTCGAGTTTATATCTTTCGGCTTCAGCCTCGACCCTCGCACGTCGTCTGTTACCCTCAGCGATCAGCTCCAATTGGTCGCGCTCTGCCTCGGCTGGACGCCTGATTGTAGCGTCGAGTTCACGCTCACGGCGAAGGATTTCCTGTTCCTGAATTTGGATCTGCTTTTGCCGCTCGACGACTTCGACCTGCAGCTCTTCCTCTCTGATCCTCTGTTGAGTTATTGCCGCTTGAAGCGCATAGGCCAGCTCAGCTTCTGCGGTGCGAGCATTGACCTCTTTTTCGTACGCCGCCTTCTCAGTCTGGAAGTCGCGTTGCGACTCCGCAATGGCGGTATCGGCAGCGTATTTGGCTGCTTGTGCCATTTGGTCCGCCTGCGCCGATTTGATGCCAGAGTCCCGTGTAGCCTCGGCTTCGCCTATAGTTGCGTCCCGTTTGACCTCCGCCGTTCTCCGGACGCCGAGGGCTTCGAGGTAGCCCTGCTCATCCTGAATGTCACGAATCGAAAAGCTAACGATTTCCAGCCCCATGTTCGTCATGTCGGTCGCGGCCACATCGCGCACTTGCTCAGCAAACGCTACCCGGTCGCGGTATATATCTTCGACCGTCATTGTGCCGAGAATGGCCCGCTGTTGGCCTTCAAGGGTTTGAAGGGCTACTTCTGCGATCTCCCCCACGCTCTTGCCGAGGAACTGCTCGGCAGCAGTCCTGATCGCCTCCTCGCTTCGGCCAACTTTTACCTGCGCGATGCCATCGACTGAAACGGCAACGCCTTCCTTGGTATAGACCCTCGGTGTATTAATTTGGAGAGTCATTACCTCAAGAGACAGCATTTGCGCTTTCTGAACGAGTGGCAGCACGAACATCCTGCCGCCGACCTTTACCTTCGGCGCCGTGCTTCCCCCTGACACGATCAGCGCATGGTTTGGTCCTACTGTATGAAAACCTGCCATAAGTGATTCCTTTCTCAGATATTGTGAATTCGCATTACGCTTGATTTGAAAGCTCAAGGTCTTCGTACAGCTTAACGACCTTGAGCACTTGTCCGTATACTCCGACGACTCGCACTTCTTCTCCCTCTTTGATCGAAACGCCCGGGTCGGTCGATGCCGCCCACTCCTCGTTTGATACCCAGACTTTGCCCGACGGCTGGAGATCCGACAGGGCGACTCCCCACTGTCCTTCTAGCAGCATTTCGGCTTCGGTCTGAAAACCGCGCGATATTCCGCCCTCGGCATTCACGACTCGGATGAACAGGACCCATGTCGCGATCATAAGTCCAGTCATTATGCCTATCATGATGGGGCTGACCATGAAGCTGGGCTCTGGCAAGTCCGACGGGCTGAAAAAGTTCCCGAACAAAAAGACCGAGCCGAGAATCATGCTGACTATCCCACCCGCACCGAAGACCCCGAATCCCGGAGCAGTCGTTTCGCCGTAGAACAACCCCATCGAGAGGGCGATAAGAGCAACGCCGACCCAACTCCCCGGTAGGTTAGCGAACCCGACGAATGCAAGTGCAAGCGCGATCACTCCGACGATACCTGGGCCGAACAGCCCGGGTATGACTAATTCCGCCAGAAGGGCAATGCCGCCGATCAGGAATAGAACGAAAATTACGTTCGGCCCAGCGAGAAAGCCCAGGGTCCGTTCCAGGACCGTGTGGTCTAAAGTGCGTACCTCTCCGCCGTTCGCCGAGATCACTATTTGACCGTTCGGCGTGGTGGTTTCCCGACCTTCAAGCTGCGCGAGCATATCGTTCAAGTCGGTAGCGACAAAATCGACGACTCCTAGGTCGACAGCCTCCTGTGCTGAGTACGACTTCGCTGTCAACACCGTGTCTTCGAGCGCGCCGGCGTTGCGCCCTCGGACCTGAGCGATACTGCGAATGAACGCACGGGTATCCTCGTTGATTTTCCGTGAAAGGGTTTCTGGAAACTCGCCGCCGTCCGACGCGACCGGCGAAGCGGCGCCAATGTTCGTGCCCGGTGCCATCACAGCGAAGTTGGCCGCGGCAGCAATGAACGTTCCTGCGGAAGCAGCCCTGGCGCCAGCAGGCGTGACGTACACCGCGATGGGTATCTCAGATTCGAGGAGTATCTCGACAATGTCACGCGTTGAATCGAGCCACCCGCCTGGTGTGTTCAACTCGATGACTACCAGAGACGCGCCATTCTTGCGGGCGTCGTCGATTCCACGGGCGATGTGGTCGACGGTTAGCGGTTCGATGGCACCGTTGACCTTGATGACGAGTACGCCTGGGCCAGCCGCCGATATCGAGCCGAATGACTGCCACAAGAGCAGTAGAATGGATGCAACGACTGCAAAAATCGTGATATAGCGGCGCATGGTCATCCCCCAAATCAGGAGAACAAGGTATTTACCAGACCGCCGATACTCGCCCAATCCGCATCTTACCTAGCTGAATCGAGGTGGTCAACAATCCGTCGGCTGCTGGTATCCGAACGTTATGCTCACAGCTTAGCAATTGGACCAATTCTAAACATCACACGTCTCTGTGATTTTTCAGTGCAAGTTCTATCGACAAGTCGGAATCGCAAGAGGTGAGATCTACGGTGCTGCGGTACAACCGAACTTGCGGGAGTCCGGTAGCCTGGGTGTATTATTCTGTGTCGTCGACGGTGTGCCAGTACGCTTCGATCAAAGCGTCCTTGAACTCGGCAGGCGTCTGATATCGTTTCCGTTTGTCCGACTTCACCGCTTTCAGTACGACGGAATCGATCTCCCTGGGCACCGAAGGGTTCGATTTAGATGGTGGTGCAGGCGGACTGGAATAATCGAGGTGACGACGTACGTCGTCTTTGTCATAGCCGGGCAGCGGACCAGAGATCACTGGATACGGATATTCCTCACCACTGAGTAGTTGATACAGCACGACGCCGATGCCGAATACGTCGGTCATATAACCGACCTCTTTCCGAAATGTCTGCTCTGGAGCCATATACTCAACCGTCCCTGCATTGTCTCGCAGTGTGTCACCGGAAGAGAAGTCTTCGGCAACGCTGAAATCGAACAAGGTTACATGACCGTCATCGTACATAACGTTCGCCGGTTTTACGTCGAGGTGCAGCAGCCCCTGCTCGTGGACATAGGTCAATGCATCGCAGAGCTGCTCGGCGACTGAGACAAAGTCGTCGAGCTCAAAGGCATCATAATTGCCCTTGAAAAAAATCGTACTGAGCGTCTGACCAGTCAAATACTCCAGTACAACGCGAGGGTAGGGTTCGAGAGCAACATCGTAGCCTTCGATCACGTTTGGGTGTCGTAGTCCGAGCAAGCGGTGCCCTTCTTCCATGACAGCTTCGAGAGAGGAGTAGTCTATCGTGTACCGCGCCCGGAGTATCTTGCAGGCCACGAGACTGTCGTACTTCTTGCTACGACACAGGTAGATGTCGACTTTTCGGCTGCCGCCAAGGTGTTCTACGACCTTCAGATCGTCGTCAATCTGAAACCCAGGATCGAATACGTCGTATCGGGTTGGCTTGAAGTCAGGTTCCGTGGACATGCTCGGGCTCGTTTGGACTCAAGCCCATTATACGCGCGAAATGGCGATAGACGAGACCAGTGTGCGACGCCTAGCTTCAGTCGATCGAGCGAATCCGGGACCCGTGAGTCTTAGGCGCTGCCAATCCTGAAGACGGGTTTTCCGCAGACGGAACAAGTGCCCCTCGTGGCCTGCCTACCGTTCTTAAGCGTGATTGGCTCGGGGTCGGAAACATCGCGATGAGCCTTGCACTTGAGACAATATACCTGCATGAGAACGACCTCCACAAAGTAGTCTGATCGGGGAGGCCTCGGTCGTGAAGAACGGCCCATTGCAAACGAGGGCTAACGCACTTCCGAGACGGGCCCGCCGGACCGTGCCAGCAGGGACGCTGGCACCTGGTACTTCCCCTCAATCGGTGGGCCCCGGTGAATCAGTGAGCCTATTATAAGTCCATGTGAAGTATTGGACAAGTCCCAAAAAGATTCAGGAAATGGCTCGCATGATATTTGCCGCGATTAGCCGCGAGGCACTGTACGACCACGTTTACGACTTCTCGAAGCCCAATGCTGGGATCATGTCCGAGGAACGTCAATCACCACTTTTGTGCCTGCGAGATAGTCATGAACACATCTGCGGTTCTTTGCGAGGATGAGCGCGTGATCGATGAAGACATAGGGCGGGATCAACGTCAGCAGCCAATTGACGAAATAACGTAGGACGATGTTAGCGAAGACACCGCCGTTCGCACCTGTCTGCTCGTTGACGATCCGAATGCGCAGGAGCCGTTTGCCAATCGTCTGTCCGTCTCTCTGAAGCAGGACGACTTGCGCAGGTACTCCCACAATGCCGCCAGCGAGTAAAAGTAAAGTGACAACAGCCAGTCCGTCAGTATCAGCGAGCAGCATTGCCGCGACAAACGCTGCTGGGGAGACCGGTAGGTCGATCAGCCATGCCACTAGTCGCCTCCAGCGGTCGGCAGGATACAGAACGTCCATCGGGATGTGTACCGAGCCGCCGAGAGAAGTCGCGCAGCGTCGGCAGAAATTGGCGTGTGCCGGATTGGTAACCGTGCATTTAGGACAGTTGACCTGGGTTGTATGCTGGGCCATCGCCGTTCGCACCGTGTTGACCGGCCAAGTTGGGGCCGACTACAATAGCGCCTCAATCGAGACGCTTGCCGAGAGGATTATTCCCTATGCCGGAGCTTACTCTAACGCCGACCGCCGTTCAAGCGCAGTTACACAAGAACGGGGTAACCGACGTAGTCTGGTTGCCTGATACCGAGAGCAGCTTTATGTACAAGCTGCTACAAGAAGACCCGACGCTACGGATCATTCCTATAGCTCGCGAGGCCGAGAGTATGCCTATCGCAGCCGGTCTCTGGATTGGTGGCCGGAAGCCCATCGTTATGATCCAAAACACCGGGTTTTTCGAGTCGGGCGACTCTGTGCGTGGGATGGCCGTCGACATCGCTGCCCCGCTCGTAATAATCATTGGATATCGCGGCTGGACTCGACGAGGCATCACGAAGGACTCGGCGGCGACCATAACCGAGCCGACACTGAACGCTTGGCGGATGAACTACTACCTTGTTGAGCACGACGGGGATGTAGACCGGATATCGGCGGCATTTCAGGAAGCGGTCAAGACGCAGAAGCCGGTGGGCGTGCTCGTCGGAGCCGAGTACTCGGGGTGAAAAGCGAAAACGTCAAACGTAAGACATAAAAGAAGACCGCCACTTTACGTTTTACGTTTTACGTTTTCTGCCCCGCGTTTTTCGATCTCCAGCACCTTGTTCAGTCGGCGGACGTATTTTTCTTCGCTGCTTATGAACTTTGCAGAGAGGAAAGCCGAAACTATCTCTTTAGCCAACTCCTCCCCTATGATTCGTGAGCCGATGCAGACGACGTTCATATCGTCGTGCTCGACGCCTTGGTGTGCCGAGTAGGTGTCGTGGCACAGTCCGGCGCGGATGCTTCGAACCTTGTTGGCTGCGACGCTAGCCCCTACGCCGCTCCCGCAGATCACAATGCCGCGCTCGGCCCTGCCGTCTGCAACGCGTAGTGCCACTGCCTCCGAAAAATCGGGAAAATCATCAAGGGCATCGAAATCGTATGCCCCAACGTCAACAACTTCGTGCCCCAGCTTCCTCAAGTGTTCGCCGATCATCTGCTTCATCTCGAAGCCAGCGTGATCGCCGCCTAGCGCTACCCGCATCTCAGTCCCTCATGTTGGAGATGCTCCAAGGTTATCATAGCGGGCGCAGTGCTTTGGAGTGGTAGAATCGAATGAGATTTCGAAATGGGAGTTCACTTCCTTCTTGACGAGCTCACCTTCTACGATTGATATCACGGTTTCCGAGCGTTACTTGGCGAGGCCGGGTCGTGTTCAGCGACTGCTTGATGGCCTCGACGAGAACGATGAAGCGAAATACACCGTGTATCTTCGACCAGATACGATGGCAGCTTTGCCCGACCCGAGCGTTCCCAAACCGCTGATTGAAAACGTTGAGCTATCGGAATGGGTTCGCCAGATCGTTAGCGAAATCGGCGACTCGGAAACCGGAGCGACGATATTCTGGACTGGCCAGCGCGCTACGGTTGTTTTGCCCCCGTTTCCTGTCAAGGAAGATCATTTTGCGCCGGGAATCGATGGCTCGGACCTATACAAAATATTCGAGCGGAACCTCACTGTAGGTGTTGTGCTATTGAGGTTGGGCAAGTACGCGATCGGAGTCGTTCGGGGCAGAGAACTCCTGGCGTCCAAGACCGATACGCGGTACGTCAAGAACCGGCACCGAGCAGGCGGGTCGTCGCAACGGCGTTTCATGCGGAGCCGTGACCGTTTGATCCAAGAGTTGTACGACGAGGCGTGTGACGTGACCCGGAGAGTTTTCGAGCCGCACGTTGACGCCATTGACTACGTCTTCACCGGCGGGGAGCGTCAGACGATCAACGGTTTCCTAAACCGCTGCGATTTTTTCGAAAAGTCGGCCATTCCGGTAATGACGCGATTACTAGCTGTCGATAGGCCGAGCCACAAGGCGCTGGAGGATATTCACCGGGAGATATGGAAGAGTCGAGTGCTTGTCTTCGAGAAGGTAGAGTGACGATTTCCGTGGCTAACCTCGGCGGTTCAACATTCATTCCTTGACTAATTCGAGGGAGCATGGTCATGTACAACCCCCGTTCGGGCTGAGCCTGTCGACGCCCAGATCGTGCAGACGCCTCATCAACTTAAAGACAAGGCCTACTGTGCTGTGTACCCACCATCGACGGGCAAGTACGAGCCGGTCATGAAGGACGACTCGTCAGACGCAAGGAACAGCGCGGCGTACGCGATCTCCTCGGGACGACCCAGGCGGCCTATTGGGTGTCGGTCTTCCAAGAACTTTTTCATTTCGGGGTCGTCTCGGAGTGTCTGCGTGAGAGGCGTTTCGATAAATCCGGGTCCAAGGCAGTTCACTCGAATGTTCTTCCCAGCCATCTCGATAGCAAGGTTGCGTGTGAACTGCAACACTGCGCCCTTCGAGACCGGATAAGGGCTGAATCCGCTCGCCCAACTTGCCGGATAGCCGACAACGCTCATGATCGACCCGAGATTTACTACTGAACCACCGTCGGCATTGTCCATCTCCGGTACGGCGTGCCAGGTCATGAGGTAGGTGCCCTTGAGATTCACGTCGATAACGCGGTCCCATATCTCTTCGGGCGATGAGTTGGGCGGCGCGTTCCGCGCAGTGATGCCCGCACTGTTCACGAGGATGTGCAGCGAGCCGTAGGTTTCGACGGTAGTCCGAACGATAGCCTCCGCCTGATTCGTGTCCGTAACGTCGCCTGGCACTGAGATGGCAGTTCCGCCGGTCTCATTAATCTTCTCGACCGTCTTCATTGCCGAATCCTCGTTCACGTCCGACGCGACTACTTTAGCGCCGTGCTTCGCGAACAGAAGAGCGGTTGCCGCGCCGATGCCCGAACCTGCTCCGGTGACGATTGCGACCTTGTCTTGCAGCCTCATGCTTACCTCGCTCGATTATGCAGCCGATAGAATGTCTTTCTGTGCTCGTCCGCCCTGTAAGATCATCAACAGTTTGGACTTGTCTTCCAGAGTGCTCACGTCGTCCAATGGGTTTCCGTCGACGACGAGCAAGTCCGCGAACTTGCCAGGTTGGAGTGTCCCGACCAGATTATCCATATGTGCGCACTCCGATGATGTCTTCGTGGCAGCGACGAGGGCCTGCATCGGTGTCATGCCAGCATCGACGAGCAGGCGAAGTTCCTCGGCGTTGTTGCCGTGATGGTCGACGCCCGCGTCGGTACCCATCGCGACCTTTACACCGGCTTCGATGGCCATGCTAATGCTGTTGCGATGATCGTCGATGACCTCACGGGCCTTACGCATCGATTGTGGGAGCACGCTTCCGGGTGATTCCTCACCTCGGCGAATGCCGCCGTGCGGAGCCTGCAAGGTCGGGACAAGGAAAGTGCCGCGCTCCTTCATGAGGTCGATTACGCTCTCGTCGAGGTAGATGCCGTGCTCAATGGACTCGACGCCACATTCGACGGCGTTGCGGATACCCTCGGTGGCCTGAGCATGGGACGCCACGAATTTACCCTGGGCTTTGGCCTCATACACGATGGTGGCGATTTCTTCCTTTGTGAACTGAGTGTGCGTCGGCTCATCGCTGGGCGAGAGAACGCCGCCGCTGGACATGATCTTGATGAAGTCGGCACCCGCCCGAAGAACGCTGCGCGCTGCTTTCTGCACTTCTGGGACGCCATCGCAGACAACGTTGGGCCACTCGACCAAGTTGCCGGACGGCAGCAACGGGTGTTCGAGTCCGCTCGGAAGCAGAAAGTCGCCGTGGCCGCCTGTCTGGGATAGCGGTGCGATAGATATTTTCATGCGAGGTGCGGGGATCAGTCCCTGCTCTGCCGCCATCTTGAAGCCGAGCGGCGTGCCGGATGTTTCTCGTATCGAGGTGACTCCTGCGTCGAGGGTCGCCACTGCGTTTCGCGCTGCCTGAAGGACGCGGTAGCTAGGCGGCATCATGGCGAGTTCGTGCAGTGGGAGCAGGTCGACGAAGAAATGGACGTGGCAGTCGATGAGTCCGGGCATGATTGTCCGCCCACCAACGTTGGTGACAACGACGCCCTTCGGAAAGCTGTCGATTTGGCCGACATCCTGGATACGCCCATGCTCGTCTATGATGACCGATGCATTCTCGATGGGGTCACGACCCGTGCCGTCAATAAGCAGGCCGCCGGTGAGTGCTTGAATCATAGAATGCGCCTCCCGATTCTAGGTCTTACGCAGTCTAGTCGGGGTTGCCAGTTGCGTCAATCACAGCCACTTCGTCAGAAACGAGAAAATATCGGCACGCATCTCGGCAGTCTCGAAGTGACCGGATGGGGAGATGACGGACTTCCATGCTTCCGGGGCATTCTCAGCTTCGTAGACTGCCCGCAACTCTTCGTCGATGCGGTGGAGACCAGCCAGCGGAGTGAGCGGGTCGTACGCACCGTTGAGGCTGAGGTGCGGTCGAGGAGCGATGAGAGCGTTGATTTGGGATGTTGTGAAGTGTTTCAGGAGTTTGGGCACGTAGTAGTAGATGCCATGTCCGTCGAGACCACGAGATTCGACGAGAGAGTGGAAGTCGGTCAGACAGCAGATATCGATGCAGACTTTGATTCGCTCGTCGAGGGCCGCCGTCCACCACGCCATCGTGCTGCCCATCGAGATGCCGAGGGTGGCGAGCCGCGATGAGTCCACGTCCTCGCGCGATTCGAGGTAGTCGATAGCGCGCAGGCTGTCGTGGACCATCATGCCCCACATGACTTGGCCGTTCCATAGCATCTCCGTGAATATTTCCGACTCGGTTCGACCACGCCGCTCGCCGAATGCCCAAGTGTCGATGCACAGAGCCGAATAGCCTGCGGATGTCAGCGCCTCGGCGTATGGCGGGTCTTGCAACGCCGAGCGGCCAATGAGCAGCTCGTCCTTGCCCAGCACGTAGTTGTGACCGTGGGCGTGGTTGAACAGAACACATGGCAGCGGGCCGCTTGCCTCCTTGGGGCGGACGAAATAGGCAGGAACACGCTCGGTTCCGTTTAGGTCAAGGACGAGTTTTTCGAGGATGTAACCTTCCCGCTCTTCCTCGGCCACTTGGGTAGCGGAGATTGGGTGGTCTCGGTCGGGTAAGTCACCAAGTAGTGAGTAAAGTTCTGTCCGACGGGATTGCTTGTTATCGCCCATCTACTACACGACCTCCGCGATGACTGATGTGTCGTTCTGCCGGTCGAGCCGCGCTTGGGTAATCTCGTTCGCCAGGTCGCGGTCGGAATTGGTTGATACTCGCAGATAGTTATCCGTGAGTCCGACCCATTTGTCGATTTTTCGCGATTCCCAGAGGACAGGTCGGATCGTTCCAAGGAATTGATCTCGGTGCTTTGTTTCTTGCACTTTGGATAACGCAATCAATCGCTGTACCCGCTCCGACTTGACCTGCGGTGGCACGTCGTCGCCGAAGTGGGCGGCGCTGGTACCGGGGCGGGACGAGTAGGGGAAGACGTGCATCGACGCAAAGCCGACCTGCTCGCAGAGACTGACAGTGTTCTCGAAGTCGTCGTCGGTCTCGCCCGGGAAGCCGACTATTACGTCGGTGGTTATTGAAACGTCCGGTATGGCGCGCCGGATACTATCGACCGCATCGAGGTATTGTCCAGCCGAGTATCTTCGCCTCATGCGCTTCAGTAGCGCATCGCTTCCGCTTTGGAGTGCAAGGTGAAAGTGTGGTGCGAGTCGGTTGTCCGACCACAGCGCCAAGAGTTGGTCATCGATCTCTTGCGCTTGAAGTGATGACACTCGCAGACGGGACATCATGCCCTGCGCAAGAATTTGGTGAATCAGGTCGGCAAGATCAATGTCTTGCAAGTCGAAGCCGTAGGAACCGAGCTGCGTGCCGGTGAGAACGACCTCTTTGTAGCCCCGGCTGACATGGTCGTTGATATTGCGAATGATTTCGTCCGCTGGGATGCTGCGCTCACGGCCACGAACCTTTGGGACGATACAGTAGGCGCAGACCTGGTTGCAGCCTTCCTGAATCTTCACCATCGCGCGGGTGCGTGCGGCGGTCGGGCTGATGGCTTGGACGTCGTCACCGGTAGCGCAAGGGACGATTTCGTCGTCGGCCCAGTTAACGACCTGCCGCACCATGGTTGCCTTTTCGGTGTTGCCGAGCACGAGATCGACTTCACTAAGTTGGCGCAGGTCGTCGGGCGAGCGCTGGGCGTAGCAGCCGGTTGCAACAATGGTGGCGTTGGGGTGACGGCGGCGCGCCGAGCGGAGCGCCTGGCGTGCCTTGCCGTCAGCAACGTGAGTAACAGTGCAGCTATTGACGACGTACACGTCGACCGGCATATTCTCGGCAACGACTTCGAAGCCTGCTGAAGCGAATTCCGTTGCCAAAGTCCCGGAGTCGGCCTGGTTGAGCTTGCAGCCATGCGTTTCGATGGCTACCCTGGGTTTTGTCTGAACTGCAAGATCGGTCATCATGATTGCGGCTAATTCTATCACTTACGTCTCAGTCGACAGATTGTACCCATGAGATTCCACGACATAACGCGGCCAATCACGTCGGACATGCCGATCTATCCCGGCGACCCGCCGACTGTCATCGAACGAGTGCAGGATATCGCACGTGGCAACCCGTTTACGCTATCGGCAGTGTCGTTCAGTTCCCACGCAGGAACTCATATCGATGCCCCGAGCCACCTTGTCGAAGGGGGCCTGACGGTCGACGAAATCCCTCTCGACGTTTTGGTTGGAGATGTGGTGGTTGTGGAGGTTAGTAAGGAGTTGGGCGTTTACTCAAACGAACTCGAACGACTTTCGATTCCACGGAGAACTCGACGACTGCTTGTGAAGACGCCCGAAAACACGGAATCATTTCTGACTATGAATGTAGCACGGTGGCTGATCGACGTCGGCGTCGAATTGCTGGGAATCGACGGCCAGTCCGTCGATGAAGCGGGTAGTGAAAATCTCATAGTGCACCGCACATTGCTCGAAGCTGGCGTTGTCATCGTCGAGAATCTCGACTTGAGTAAGGTACAACCTGGAAACTATTTGTTAGTCTGTTTGCCGATGAAACTGGCCGGGTTGGATGGTGCTCCGGTGCGGGCAGTATTGATTGAGGATTGAGCCGCCGTTTGATAGTGTCTGAACCCGCAGTGTAGGATACGTTTTAGCTTTGACGATCCAGGCCGAGAGGAGCCGATTGGAATCACCAAAGATCACGATGTATGGAACGAGTTGGTGTGGCGACTGCCACCGGGCGAAACGCTTCTTCGATCATAACGATATCGACTACGAGTGGGTGGACATTGACCTCGATGGCGAAGCGGCAAATCGCGTTAGTGAAATCAACAAGGGAAACCGGAGCGTGCCGACCATAGTATTCGAGGACGGCTCGATACTAGTTGAGCCGAGCAACGACGAACTCGCGCATAAATTCGGGGTTCGCTGAGTGATCGTGTTGAGTCATGTCAGCTAACAGCACCGTCGGAGACATTTTCGCCGATACGCTGGCGCGCAAGGGCGTGCCGTATGTTTTTGGCATTCCCGGCGGCGGGAGCGCCATCGACTTGATCGAGTCCTGCCGGAAGGTCGGGATTCCTTTCGTGCTCGTGCAGCACGAGACCACTGCCGCCATGTCGGCCATGGTCGCGGGCGAGTTGACCGACTCGTGTGGCGTGTGCATTTCGATCATGGGGCCCGGCGCCGCGAATCTGGCCGGCGGTGCCAGCTTCGGTCTGTGGGAACGCCACGCTGTCCTCAACCTCACGGAATCGTACCCTGTTGCGCAGGCGCCGCAGATGTCTTTGCAGCGGATGGATCACGCCCAGATGTTCACGAGTTTTTCGAAGACATCTGAGGTGCTTACTATCGACGGCCCCGCTGCGCAAGTCGAACGCCTGATGACTGTCGCACGTTCAGAGCGACCGGGACCTGTGCATCTGGATGTACCGAACGGTTCACTTACAGAGCCATCGAAGTCTCAGGGGTTCGTTCAGCATATCGGTGACAACCGCCACTCTCCGGCAGCTTGGGATCTCGACGCGATTGTCGACGAAATAGACGGCGCTGGTAGGCCGGTGCTGGTTGTGGGGCCATCTGTCATCCGCGCGGATGCGTGTCAAGAACTGCTATCGCTCGCCGAGAAGTTGGGCGCTGCGGTCGTCGTGACCTCTAAGGCACGCGGCGTGATTTCCGAGAATCATCCATTGTTCGCTGGAATCGTCACTGGTATGTACGGCGAGAACACATTCGAGGGGCGAATCATTCATAAAAGTGACCTGATCGTCACCGTTGGGCTCGACCGAATGGAGCTTCTCTCGCCGTGGAAGTTTTCGCAAAAGCTCGTCTGCATTGACGCCGTTGACACCGCTGACGAACGAGTTGGCAATCCAGCACACACCGTATTCGGGCCGCTCAAGCGCATTGTGTCTGAGCTTGCGGCTAGCGTCCTTCCTGCTAATGCTTGGAGTGAAGACGAGATACGACACTTTTGGGATCATGTTCGCTCGGCGCTGTCCGCAAATTCGGTCGAGTTGAACTCGACGACGCTCCTCGAGCGGGCACAGCAGCTAGCCCCGGACGACACGATTCTGATTACCGAGACGGGGATATACAACGCCGTGAATCTGTTCACGTGGAAGGTTCCTGGCCCCAAACACTACTTCGGTTCGAGCGGCGCGAACACGATGGGCTTTTCGATACCCGCGGCGTTGGCGTCGTCGCTTGTGCGGCCAGCGCAAAGGACCGTCGCGCTCGTCGGCGACGGCGGGTTCCTGATGAAGGTGTCGGAGTTAGAGACACTGGCGCGGCAAAAGCTTGCACCGATCATCGTCGTGTTCAATGACCGGTCGCTCGGTCTTATTCGTGTCAAACAGGCCTCGAAGGAATACCAGCGAGCTGCCGTCGACCTTGCGCCGGTCGATTTCGTGCGGTTGGCTCAGAGCTTCGGTGGCCACGGCGCACGAGTCAACACCCTCGAAGCGTTTGAGACCGCATTTAAGGCCGCGCTCGATGCGGACCGATTCACGGTAATCGACGCCCGCCTCGACCCCGACGTGTACGCTTCACACATGATACCCATCAGAGGATAGAAGAGAGGTGCTGGGTTCTCGGTTCTGGTATAGACCCTAGTCAAGGATTTTAACCAACACCCAACACCTAGCACCCATCACCTTTCCTATGCCCTACGCCACCGTCGAATCAGGAACAAAACTCTACTTCGAGCGCATTGGCTCGGGGCCGCCGCTGCTGCTCATTATGGGTACAGGCCTCGACCATTCGGTCTGGGACGCGCAGGTCGAGGCATATCGGGACGAGTTCAAATGCATCGTCTTTGACAATCCCGGAACCGGAAAATCTGGTAGGTCGGACGAGCGGCTAACAGTACGGTCGATGGCCCAGGACACCGTCGGTCTGCTAGAAGCACTCGGCATTGATCGGGCACACGTCTCTGGCCTGTCTCTCGGCTCGTGCATCGCGCAAGAGTTGACCTTGATGAGGCCAGACCTGACGGAATCATTGCAGCTTCACGGCACATGGGCCAGAACTGATGGCTATGCAGCTCGAAAATTCCGAGCGCAGATTCGGTTGCTGGAACAAATGGACCTACGAGACTTCTATGAAATCAATGTCCTGTGGTTCATTACGCCGGACTTCATGGAACGATATCCTGAGAAGGTTGGGGCCCAGATTGCAGCCATCGTCGCTGCCGCACCGACCCGAGAATCCTTGGTGGAACAGTATCGGGCAGATATGGAGCATCATACGTTGGCCCGACTATCCCAGATCGTGGCACCGACGCTCGTTACTGTCGGCAGCTTCGACGTAGCTGTGCCTACGATGTATAGCCGAGAGGTCGCTGAGGCGATTGGAGACGCGGAGCTTGTCGTATTCGAAGGCGGCGGACACCTGCACAACGTCGAACAACCGGAGGAGTTCAATCGCGTGACGCTGGATTTCTTGCGCAGGGCCAAGTAGCTGGCCCTCGGAGAAACAAAGCAGGAGCCCCGATTATGGTCGGGGCTCCTGCTACCTCACCACCACCTCTTCCTAAATCAGTGCCGCATCCCATCATCCACTTTGTCCACACGACTGCGGCGTTAACTTACTTTTGATGTAGTCTCTAGAGATTGGTACCCATCGGGGCCGATCTTGAGCATGACGGTCAGCGGAGAGTCGCTGCTCTGGATGCTGAGGTCGCGGCCCCGCGTTGGGCTGACCCTTTCGACGTCCATGAATTCGCTGAGCTTCTCCTGTAGAGGAATCGGCTGCCGGAGCGCGACCCAGATGTCCACCCCGCCACTGCCATTTCTCGCCATACGCAAAATTCTGAAGTCCTCGGTCTCGCCGAGGTGATTGGCAAACTCAACCACCTGCATCATCGAGCCGGACACCTTGACTATATTTAGACGCGCCGTACCTTCGTACAGGTCTTTCTTCTGTTCGTATTCGGCGAGAATGGCACCGGCGGCATCGGGGTCTTCAGAGATTGCTTCACCCATCCACGTCGGCGTGCCGTCGATTTCGTCTTCGCCCATATCGAACTGCACGGTCTCCGCCTTAGGACTACGGAAGGTTAGCGTAATTTTCTGGTTGCCCAGGCCAATGGTGTCACTGTCGCGTAGCTCGTGGTTGCCCTCGCCAATTAGCCGACCATTCAGGAATGTACCGTTAGTGCTCTCCATGTCACGGAGGTAGTAACCGGTCTCAGTCTCGACTATCTGTGCGTGGTATCGCGAAATGCCGACCTCGGTGACAGCGACATCGTTGTCAAGTAGCCGTCCGATTGACGTTATTCCCGATGTGGAGAGAGGCATGCGCTGCTGGTCGTAAGAGCCGCCCTCCACGATCACCGCTGCTATATCTTTGATTTCCATCCCGAGTACTCCTGGCTAAGCACTTCTGAGACTTAGTGATAAGTCCATAATAGAAGGAGAGGATCATAGATACCTGACGGGTAGCATGTATTTTTCTGACGATTACCCATAGTTCTTGCCCAAGCTCGTCGCTGGATGCAGTTGCAACACGAGAGGCACCAGAGAAGCTAGTGAAATGCAGTGATGTTGTACGGATCAGGTGATAAGCTATGCCGCAGAGCGGCTCACTAGATTAAAACGTCTACTAGTGTCGGCTACCGAAGGGGCTCAAGATGGATAACGTCATACACAGACCGTTGCGAGCGCTGCTCAGGGGAGTCGAGATAGTTGTCCGCTTGGCAGTCGCCACAGTCGTTCTCGTAGTGCTAACCGTGACTGGCTTATCCGGCGGTGTGCTAGGCGTCGTGATCGCCTTGGCAGCGACCTTGTTCGCGCTGCTAATAGCGGCGCTCGCTATCGCATTCGCGTTCACCGTAGTAGGAATGTCTCTCGTTCTCGTTGCGGCTATCGTGCTCGCTCTGCCCGTGATAGTAATCGTCGCGATCCTTGCGGCGGGCATCTTGGCGGCATTCCAGGGCGTCCGGAACGCGGTGCTTGGCTAGCCAGAACGAGAGAAGTTGGTACGCCTGGAGGGATTCGAACCCACGACCCCTGGTTCCGAAGACCAGTGCTCTATCCGCTGAGCTACAGGCGCACGATCGAGCTGTGTTGGAGAGGTAGGTGGGGTGAGCGAAGGGATTCGAACCCTCGATCTCCAGGGTCACAACCTGGCGCCTTAACCAACTTGGCCACGCCCACCACACGTTAAGAAGAATAGCACTGTACGCAGTCGAGGGTCAACGAAGCTTTGAGGTTCCGCCACACCAGCTATCGGTAGTTGCCTGTCAGTGCAGATCGACTTTGAAATAGAGATCTCCCGGCCCGTTACGGAGCCGATAGTCCTTGATCTCGCGATTTATTAAGTCTCATGTACAGACTCGTCTCGCCTGGTAACATCAGTTCATTCAGACTTGACTTGTTGATAGTCCGAGAACCAGGGGCTGATTGCAACATTCCTGCATTGGCCGCTTTTTATCGCCGTTTAGACGGAAGTTACATCATTCGAGTCAAAGTGGCCCAGGAGGTAATCTTCGAGTATGCGTAGGTATTTGACCTTGCTGGCGTTTGGCTTCGCGGTACTGCCGCTAGTGGTAGTGGCTTTGCTATGGAACGGCCTCGGTTTTCCGTCCGTGCACGCACAGGAGAACGACCACGACCCTGCGCGTGACTGGCAGGTGCTTCCCGGATTCTCCGTACACCTCGATTCGAGTGGATACACGTTGCCCACGGCTATCGCGACCGTTCCTCAGCCTGGATCGGCTCCCAGCGACCCGCTGTACTTCGTCACGGAGCTTGGCGGTGCGCTCAAAGTTGTCACGAATGACAGATCGGTCCATGTCTTCGCGGAAAACTTTTTCGAGTTAGCTCCCGCAGACCGCTCACCATTCGTCACCAGGCAGATTGGGATGGCTGGTATTTGTCTCGACTCCGACAACGGGTATGTGTTCGTTACATTTACGTATAACGAAACGCCGACCATTCTGCGAAACAACATAGTCCGTTTCGATTCAACACCAGGGGACCTTCTCTCTGCAGCCAGATAGTCACATCGAGTTCACCGAAGTCTTCTCTTCCTACATCGCCAACCCGTCGCATATGATCGGGCCGTGCCAAGTTGATGGCGGCGCGTTATACGTGAGTGTCGGAGATAGTTTCCAGTCTCCCCAAAGTCGTCAAAACACATCGATTCTCGGCAAGGTTTTACGAATGACGCTCGATGGGAAGCCGGTCGTCGACAATCCGTTCCGTGTTGACAACGACCCACTGAACGGCGAGAACTATGTGTGGGCCAAAGGCCTGCGGAACCCGTTCGGGCTTTGGGTTGGAGATGACAAGACCTTCGTTGCCGACAACGGCCCAACAGTCGACCGGTTTTTGCGTGTCAGGAAGGGCGGCGACTATCTGTGGGACGGAACAGAAGCCAGCTTCAATGCTAGGGCAGAATTATTACTGTCGCCCAACCACGGGGTCGTACAGATGGATAGATATCCAGAGGACTTCGCCTTGTTTCCCGAAGCGTTCCGGAAGATGTTTTTCTTGACTGTTCAGGGAAACATTGCTCGGAATCCCGAACCTGAAGACCGTCAACCCCCGACGGTCTTGATGATCGAATACGATCTGGATGAAGACCGACTGATGAATCCGGCTCGAGAGTTTCTCAGGTTCGATGGCAACTACACACAACTTCTGGTTGGCCTGGCGTTCGGCCGCGATGGGCTGTACTTTGCTCCCTTTGACCCCGACCATACGGGAGCCAACGGAATTTATAGAGTCAGCTATGAGCCGAACAACACCACTCAGCCTGTCCTGAGCAAATCGGCCGAGCCTCTTGAGTTGATAATTCAGAAGGGATGCCGGTCGTGTCACATGATTCAGGGAGATGGGGGAACGGTAGGTCCAAACCTGGAGCGTTCGGAGTTAGTGGCGCGACTGACCGAGAGACTGACAAGCGAGGATTACCCACTCCAGATCGACGAAATCAATAAGCTGAACTCGGAGCCGTTCACGAATTACCGCTCTGCGAGGCAGGAGGTTCTCGACGCCACGGGAAGCGAGAAAGTGAAGAAGTGGATCGAATACCGTGTCCAAGAACCGCGCTTTGACCAGACGGTATCGGCTATGCCAAACTTGGGACTGAGCCCCGACGAGGCGGCGATCATCGCCGATTTCCTCGTTCGCGGAGCAACGTCACAGTCAAGCGACCCTCTTCGCAAACTGTTCGACCGGCTGTCGGGCGATAACATAGGCCGTAGAGATCTAGCGCTGTTTTTCGTGCTAGGTGGCGCGGTCGGTAGCGTTGGAGCCACCGTGATTGCTGCTGGGATTGTCTGGTTGATGTATCGACGAAGAGCCTCTCAGCGGGACTAGGAGAGATAGCGTCGATCTGATTGCAGGGTCATAACGCAACGCATGGCATGGTCAAGGGCGTTGACAGTGAGGGGTGCTGAGCTATTATTCTGTTATGGGTCCCGTAGCTGAATAAAGGACGTGTCGAAGACAGTGTGAATACGGACACATCGACTTCGCTGAGGTGATAGTGGTACTCGGCTTCACGCCGTGTTACGGTAGATTGGGGGTGTGTGGGGCTCCGTATACCACTATTGGCCAAGTGGCGAGAGATGATGCCAATGGCTGAATCGTTCAAGCTCGCATTTACAGGCATCGCAAGCGACATCGGCTAATCGTCACCTGTTCATCCTGTCGCCTCGGGGTGGTATTGGGGCGGGTGGAGTGATCGGCGCGAATTCATCAAGTTCGTGGTGAGGATAAAGTGGCGCACGAAGCGATCAAGACAGAGAAGTTATCCAAGCGATATCGTATCGGTTCCCGAGAGCAATCGCATGACACTCTGCTTGGTGCCGCCACGAGCATTATCTCCAAACCGGCTCGGAACCTCAAACGCATTAGAAGATTGTCTAAGTTCGACGATACTACTAGTGACATACCTGACACGATATGGGCGATTAGAGATGTCTCTTTCACCGTCGAGGCCGGCGAGGCTTTAGGAATAATAGGTCACAATGGTGCAGGCAAATCTACCCTCCTCAAGATTCTGTCTAGAATCACGCACCCTACTACAGGTCAGGTAAGCCTGAATGGAAGGGTATCGAGTCTTTTAGAAGTCGGTACAGGGTTCCACGTCGAATTGACGGGACGGGAAAACGTGTACATGAATGGCTCGATTCTCGGTATGTCGAAGAAAGAGATCGACCGGAACTTCGACGAAATTGTTGATTTCTCTGGAATCGAGAAGTTCATTGATACGCCTGTGAAACGCTATTCGAGTGGGATGAACGTTCGGCTGGCCTTCTCTGTGGCGGCTTTCCTGGAACCCGAGATATTAATCGTCGATGAGGTACTGGCGGTAGGAGACGCGGAATTTCAGAGAAGGTGCTTGGGAAAGCTCACCGCGACGGCGGGTGAAGGGCGGACCGTTGTATTTGTGAGCCACAATCTGACGGCTATTACTAACCTTTGTCACCGAGCTCTTCTCATGGAATCAGGTAAGCTTGTCCTTGATGGAGAGCCCAGTGGCGTGATCTCGTCCTATCTTGAACGGCTGAGCGACAGCCCAATTCCTATTGGACACATCAGAGACAGGAGAGGCGACCAGCGCTACAGAGTTGTAGACTTGTGGTTCTCAGACACGCAATCTGGCGACCGCCTAACGAACGTCCAGGCTGGCCGTAGCGTGGACGTAAACGTGAAAATCGAGGCACGGACAGATGAGCACGTTCAGGGAGTTTGTAACCTTCACATCAATAGCCTCGACGGACAAAAAATATTCACCTTGACAAACCTGTCGATGGGCGAGACTATCTCGTTCTCGGACCAGCAAGTAATTACATACCGGATTCCTCAGTTCCCATTGCTTGGCGGAGATTTCATAATAACTGTATATGTGGCTGAAGGGAAACCAGGACAGTACACGGTTCTTGATCACATATCAGACGCAGTACCATTCACGGTTCTCGGTGGCGATTTTCATGGTAGCGGCCATCTTTTGAAGCCCGAAAGCGCGGGCATATTCACCACTCCGTATCATATGCTCACACAAAAAGACTCATCGGCGGCTGCCTCTGATCGAATACCGATCCCGATTTGAGAGCTACATAAGCTACCAGAATGGAATTATGGAAACGTGGGCACGAGCCAGCACTTGGTCAGGGAATTAGGACATGAGAGGACCAATTGACACTTAGAGTTGGCGTAATCGGATGTGGATACTGGGGGCCGAGATTGGTCCGCAACTTCGTCTCAATTTTGAACGAGGGGATGCGCGCTGTTGCCGACACGGATCAGCGTCGATTGGACGTGATAACTGAACAGTATCCCTTTATTCGGACGGCGACCGACCCGATGGAACTTATTGAAAGTCGCGACATCGATGCGATCGCTATCGCGACTCCGGCTCATACACACTTCGACCTGGCGCAGGCCACGATAGCGGCTGGCAAGCATGTCCTTATCGAAAAACCGATGACCGACAGTGTTCAATCCAGTGTCCGTTTGATCGACATGGCTGAACAGGCTAAGGTCGTTTTGATGGTCGACCACACATTCATTTATACCGGTGCTGTTCGCAAGATGAAAGAGATCGTAAACAGCGGCGAGCTAGGCGAGTTATACTATTTCGACTCAGTCAGGGTCAACCTTGGCCTGTTTCAACATGACGTAAATGTTCTCTGGGATCTGGCTCCCCACGACGTATCCATCATGGACGATATCATTGGCAAGTCACCTATCGCAGTTGCAGCTCACGGCGTAGCGCACATGAACTATGGGCAAAATAAGATGGAAGATATCGCCTATTTGACGGTTTACTATCCCGACAATCTGATCGGTCACATCCACGTAAATTGGCTCGCACCGGTGAAAATCCGAAGGACCCTCATCGGCGGATCGAAGAAAATGATCATGTACGACGATACCGAACCTGCTGAGAAGGTGAAGGTGTACGATCGGGGAGTCGAGTTGTCAGGTTACGATGACCCGACCAACTTATACAAAGCTCTTGTCAGCTATCGTATGGGTGATATGTATGCTCCGCATCTTGAGCAGGTCGAAGCTCTTCGACGTGAGGTTGAGCATTTCGTGGATTGCATCGAGACTGGTGCCAAACCTGAAACAGATGGTTATGCCGGTCTCAACGTTGTACGCATTCTTGATGCAGCAAGTCGCTCTTTGAGGAACGGAGGTGCCACAACGCCAATCGATCACTCAGGCATGGATGTGACGGTCGATAGTTCTTGATCAATGATGCCTTGCGCGGAACCCATATGTCTGGAAATCAGTGAAAAAACAAGCGGACTCGAAATAGTCAGTCAGTTGCATTCTTGGATACTGGTCGATTGCATTGTATTGAGTCCAACGTTTACAGGGGGAATCGGATGAAGGATAAAGACATACTGCTTCGCAGCATGCTTTTCGTCCCAGGGAATAGTGAGCGATTCCTCTTGAGCGCATCCCAATCCAACGCAGATGCGTTGATAATGGATTTAGAAGATTCGGTCCAGCCGGAAGACAATAAGGAAATTGCCCGAGCTCTGATAAAAAGTAAGGTTGAGGAGGGTATATTCGATAAGTATACCATGTTCGTACGTATCAACGATGCGGACAGTGGCCATCTGATTAAAGATATACTGGCCCTTACCATCGATGGCATCGATGGTTTTATGTTTCCCAAACCGGTTTCTTCAAAAGACATCATATTTTTTGATAAATTGTTAAGCGCAGTTGAGGCAGATAAAGGTTTCGAAAAAGGTACGTTCAGTATCGTGCCTTTGATCGAAACTGCCGGAGCTGTGCTCAATGCCCAGGATATTTGTATGGCGTCTCAGAGAGTCGTCGCCATAGCATTTGGATGCGAAGACTTCGTGGCCGATGTAGAAGGTGTACATACTTCAGAAGGCGAAAGCCTGCTGACTCCTAGAGCGCTGATCGCGATGGCTGCTCGGTCTGCGGGTGTAATTCCTATCGATACGGTTCATATTGATGTACACAATCTTGAAGATTTTGAGCGGAATGCTAAACTGGCGAACAGACTTGGCTTTGAAGGTAATTTGCTGCTGCATCCGAAGGAGATTGATGTGGCGAACAGATGCTATGCGCCTACTGAACAAGAAGTGTCTGATGCGCAGGAGATGCTTAGCCTTGCTACCGCAGCTCAGGACGAGGGAAAGGGCGTGGCAGTGATGAACGGCCGCTTCGTCGGTCCTCCTCTGATTCGTGCCGCGAAGTCTGTCCTGCGTCGTCAACAGCGAATTCTTAATAGAGGGGATCGATCTTAAGATATCGAGGTTCAGTCACCGTCAGAATTTGTGACTATCTGGACGGTGAACTGAATGAGGGTGAGCGACGATGAACAAAGTAGTCATACTAGGAGGGACCGGAATAGGGGTGATCGCAGCGGCAATTGTAGATCGACTCCCTGAGTTAGAGCTTATCGGACTGCTAAATGATGGGATGCCCGTGGGAGCAACCCAAGGTAGATATAAGAAGATATCAGTCATTGGCGGATCCGAAGATGTACATCGATACCTTATCGATCCCAATGTCTATGCGCTCGTCGCGTATAAAACGATGAAAAAAGAAGAAGAGATGTGGGACAAACTACGAAGGATGGATATCCCACGCGAAAAGCTCATCAACGTAATTGATCCTTCGTGCCATATTCCTGAAGGGTATTGCTATGTCGGCAGGGGTGTGATGATGGCACCGGAGGTACAGCTCAGCGTGGATACTCACATTTCCGACAACTGTATTCTTCTTGGGAAATCGTTCATAGGGCACGATTCCACCCTTGATCGCTACGTATCTGTGGCCAATCACGTGAGCGTCGGAGCTGACGTTCACATAGGTAAGGCTGCACATATCGGAAGCAACGCAACGATCGCCGCAGGGGTGACCGTGGGCGACTTCAGTATCGTTGGTATAGGAGCCGTTGTGTTGAAAGACGTACCACCAAATGCAATTGTCGCTGGCGTGCCGGCTAGGATACTGGCGATAAAGGGCCAAAGCAAACCGTAATATGACCACGTTTCCAGCTAGGTACGAGAACCAGACCAGAGTCCCTTTCGTTGACTTGCAAGCGCAATTCCGTCCAATTGCTGACGAAGTCAGGAGTGCGATTGACGGCGTGCTGGAATCCTCAGAATTCGTTCTTGGAGAGACCGTTGAGTCATTTGAGCGAGACTTCGCGGCGTACTGCTCGAGAGAGCACTGTGTCGGAGTCAGTAGTGGAACCGCTGCGTTGCATCTTGCCTTGCGGGCCCTCGATATTGGCCCTGGTGACGAAGTTATTACGGTTCCAAATACTTTTATCGCGACTGTCTGGGCTATTTCCTATGTCGGTGCCACGCCAGTCTTTGTAGATGTTGATGATGAGACCTACAACATGGCCGTGGACACCGTCGAAAAGAAAATCACGGATAAAACCAAGGCCATTTTGCCGGTTCACCTGTACGGTCACCCTGCGGACATGGATCCTATACATGAGTTAGCTCAACGTAACCAACTGTATGTCGTAGAAGACGCTTCTCAGGCTCATGGGGCAGAATATCGTGGTCGACCAGCAGGATCAATGAGTGATGTCTCTTGTTTCAGCTTTTACCCAGGGAAGAATCTAGGTGCATACGGCGACGCAGGGGCCGTCGTGACTAACGACATAAGGATTGCCGAACGGGTCAGGCAACTGCGGCACCACGCTCAGTCGGAACGATACGTACACTCAGAGCTTGGATACAACTATCGAATGGACGGGATACAAGGCGCAGTATTGAACGTCAAGCTGCGGTATTTGGATGAGTGGACCTCGGACAGGCGCCGGGTCGCCACAGCTTATGCCCAGGGGTTAACGGGTCTCGATGCGCTTCAGCTTCCGATTGAGGCCTCGTATGCCAAGCACGTATATCACATCTACGCGATCCTTCTTGAGTCTGAGAAAACGAGACACAGTTTGCAAGAGTGGCTTAGCGAAGCTGGAATTGAGACGGGGAGACACTATCCGATCCCCGTACATCTTCAGAAAGCATACACGTGGCTTGGACACTCGCCCGGGGATTTCCCAGTGGCCGAGAGTATCGCGAAACGGGAACTCAGCTTGCCGATATACGCTGAGTTGACTGAGGCAGACCTGCTTCGCATTACCGACTCGATCCTGGATTGGGCTGACTAGCGTCAAGGCCACAAAGCACATTGTTCCAACCAGATACCATAAAACCAGAGACAGGATTACAACGGACGAAAATGTCAGAACCTACGATTGGAGTGGTGATCCCCTCCTACAATCAGAAGAGGTATCTTGTCGAGTGTATCGAGTCGGTGATTGCCCAGTCGTTCCCGCCGTCGCAGATTGTTATCTGCGACGATGCTTCGTCCGATGGGAGCCAAGAAGTGATCACCGAATATGCGGCAAAATACCCGAAATTAATCACGGTCTTACTGCATCCGCAGAACCTCGGGCTCGGCCGGAACTTTAACTCAGGCCTGCGTAGGATCGCACAAGAGTACGTATCGATGATCGCTGCGGACGACGTCTGGAGCCCAGACAAGCTGAAACATGAAGTCGAAGCTCTGAAAGCCCACGGCCAAGCAAGATGGGCGTACTCCGCTGCGACTGAGATTGATCAAAATGGAGAATATATCCAAAAGCATGAGTACGATACTCAATGGCGAAGCGGTAACGTATTGGTACCGATGCTGTGTTTGGATCTACCTGTTCGAAACTGCCTGATTGAGGCTGATTTGATGAAAGAAATCGGCTATTATGATGAGACATTTACTGTAGCTGAGGACTGGGACTTACGGATACGATTAGCTGTCGCTTCTCCAGCTGTGTACGTGAATCAAGCCACCGTTCACTATCGAAAACACGCAGCGAGCGTATCGAATTGGTCGCCTGAACTGTATCTCGATAGTCATCTAAAACTGGACCTAAAGCATCGGAGCGTTACGGCCTCCCTCCATTCCGGTCAACGATCATTGGTCACAAAGTACCGACGGAAACGAATACGGTGGTACTATCGCGCAACCGTGGTAGAGGCTCTGAACCACGGTCACAGAATGCTTGCGTTTAAGTATTTTCTTGAAATGGTAGTCAAGACTCGTACATCTCGAGACCTGAAATTGATGGCACGGATCCTTCTGCCGGTCCGCTATGCCGATCGGATATCACGACTTCGCACACGAGATAAAACGCAAGTATCGACCGATCGGCTTCCCGAAGATAGATTTTCCATCGACGTTGACTATCGCGATCTGGTTGCACACGACATCATGAGCAAGCGAAAGACCTTGATCTCTGGAGTGATCTGCTCTCATCGCCGCCCCGACACGTTAACAGCCGCCATTCAGAGTCTGGTAGACCAAACGTTGGCGAACGACCTGTATGAGATCATAGTTGTTGACAATAACTCGAAGGATGAGACTAGAGAGATAGTCCAGCGCCTTGCCAACGAACATCGAAGGAACGGTCTCCAGATCAGGTATTCACTGGAGCGGAAGCTGGGGTTGTCACATGCGAGAAACAGATCGATCGCGATGTCGAATGCAGACGTTGTCGCATTTGTAGATGACGATGCGGTCGCATCTCCACAATGGCTGGAGTCGGTGCTCGCGGGATACGAGAAGTCCCCAGATGTCTGGGCAGTTGGTGGCCCTGTGGACCCGATATGGGATGGTGTCCAACCCAAATGGCTGACTCCGTCCATGTATGGGATGTTGAGCTTGCTTGATATGGGAGAAGAAGCCAGGACGATTGTATGGCCAGAGCGGATTATTGGTGTCAACTGTTCATTTCGCAGGCAAGCATTTGACGAGGTTGGCATATTTGCCACCAGCTTGGGACGTAAAGGTAATGGGCTTTTGGGGTTTGAAGATACGGAAATACAGCAACGAATTCATGGTCTAAAAAAGCAAGTCTTATATGTACCGGAAGCACTAGTGTTCCACCGTGTACCTGGCGAAAGGATGACGAGAAGATACTTCGCGAGACGCGCCTATTTTACCGGCAAGTCGAGAGCGATCCGGATGAACATGCAACAGGGGAAGAAAGCAACCATAGTTGAGGCAGGAAAGATCGAACTCTCGCTGTTACTGAGCGCTATCAAGCTAGTGGTACCATTTAGAGTATACAAAAAGCGTCGAGGCCGTGCTGGGGCTGCTGCCAACCTACAGCCCAACGGGACCGGCAGGACTTTGTTAAGGTCACCCATCGACCTTTCGTTCCGAGTACGGGAGACCAGGGTTTACTTCGAAAGGATGCAAAAATTGCTCACGGACATCGGATTTCTAGTGCAGGCAGGAATACTCGCGGTTTCATCTCTAAAACCAGGGAGCAAAAGTTAGGCTGTCGAAGCGCCCTTCGAATTGCATTCTATGACTTCGCGGCCACCTCGGCTACCACTCTTTTTAGTATTTGTTCTATTGGTAGAGCGCCCAGGTCCTCGCCTGAGCGCAACCTGACCGCCGCGGCGCTGGCCTCGGCTTCGCGATCACCGACGACGAGCATGTATGGAATCTTCTGCAACTGAGCGTTGCGGATCTTCGCGTTCATTCGGTCGTTGCCGTCGTCCACTTCGGCCCGGATTCCCGCGTCCACCAGTGTTTCACGTACCTGCTCAGCATATTTGTTGTGGCGCTCGGCTATCGGAATGATTTCCGCCTGTACTGGTGCCAGCCACACGGGGAACGCTCCAGCGTAGTGCTCGATGAGCACACCCATGAACCGCTCCATCGTGCCTAGTAGCGCCCGATGTACCATGTACGGTCGGTGCTCCTGTCCGTCGCCGCCGATGTAACGTAGCTCGAAACGCTCCGGTAGGTTGAAGTCAAATTGTATCGTCGTGATTTGCCACTGCCTTCCGATCGCGTCTCGAATATGAATGTCGATCTTCGGGCCGTAGAACGCCCCGCCGCCGTCATCGACCTGGTAGTCAATCCCGCGGTCGACAAGAGTCTTCCGTAGGGATTCCGTGGCGAATTCCCATCGGTCGTCCTCGCCCACTGCCTTTTCGGGTTTCGTCGAAAGCATCACGTCGTATTCGTCAAAGCCAAAACTGCTGAGCAGGAAGAACGTCAAGTCAAGAACGCCGTTGACCTCGTCCTCAACCTGGTCGGGCCGACAGAAAATATGGGCGTCGTCCTGCGTCATGCCGCGGACACGCAGCAATCCCTGCACGACACCGCCGCGTTCGTACCGGTAGACGCTGCCAAGCTCGCCAATGCGCATGGGTAAGTCGCGGTAGCTACGTAAGTCGTTCTGGTAATACATGATGTGGAACGGACAGTTCATGGGCTTGAGGTAGTATTCCTGCCCATCCATCTCCATGGCGGCGTACATATTTTCCTTGTAAAAGCCAAGGTGCCCGCTCGTCTCCCACAGTGTAGAGCGCCCGATGTGCGGCGTGTAGATCAGGTCGTAGCCGTGCTTACGGTGCTCGTCTCGCCAGAAATCTTCGACTATACTGCGCGTCCGAGACCCTTTAGGGTGCCAAATGATGAGCCCGGGCCCGGTCTCTTCGTGAATGGAGAAGAGATCAAGCTGCTTGCCCAGCAGACGGTGGTCACGTTTCTTCGCTTCTTCGATCCGGTGCAAGTGTTCTTCGAGCGCTGCTTTTGACTCGAATGCAGTGCCGTAGATCCGTTGGAGCATGGGGCGCTTCTCGTCGCCGCGCCAGTACGCACCCGAGACGCTTAGCAATTTGAACGCCGGAATCTTTCCCGTCGATTCGACGTGCGGCCCCGCGCAAAGATCCTCAAACGCTCCGTGTTTGTACGTCGTGATCTTCTCGTCGTCGGGAATGCCCGCGATGATTTCGAGTTTGAGCGGCTCCTCAGAGTTCATTTCGACCATCTGATCGCGGGGATACTCGTGGTACTCAAATTCGAGATTCCGTTGGACAACCTTCCGCATCTGCTTTTCGATGCGCGACAGGTCTTGCTCAGAAAATGGCTTCTCGACCATGAAGTCGTAGTAAAAGCCGTCGTCTGTCGGTGGCCCGATGCCTAGCTTGGCGTCGGGGAACATTTTTGTAACGACATCGGCCATTACGTGAGCCGTTGAGTGCCTGATTCGCTTGCGTAGTTCGATAATGTCTATTTCTTGTGCCATATTATGGAAATCTCCTGGGAAGGCTCGGCGTCGCGCGCACGACGGCCATGATATCAAAATGAAGAAAGTTTAGGCGAAAGAAAAAGCCTCCTGCGCAGTTCTACAGAACCACGGGAGGCCTCGTAGTCAATATGAGGATTCGATTAGAGCGGACTATAGGGTTCCCAAGCGTCTCTACCTTTGCGACCGGTTACTAATTATTCTATCCGTCTGCGTAAAAGCAGGTCAACCCCATCCGTCGATCTCGACGAGACCCTTTGCGATGCGGCGTCTCAACGCTTCCACGCTATCCGGTGTCCACTCGTAGAATCCCTTGCCCGATTTCACGCCGCTATCGCCACGTTCCACCATTTGTTTCAACAGTTGGGAGTCGTCGGCATTCGAAAGGTACGGGAATACGTCGGATGCGATTCGCGATATCAAGTCCCATCCTGCAAGCTCCAATACTTGCAATACACCAGCGGTCGCCCATCTTCGTCCAAGCCCCTGGCTGATGGCGAGATCGACATCCTCTGCTGAGGCGACGTCATTCTCGACCAACCACAGGGCCTCCCTGAGTAACGCTGCTTGCAACCGGCTGGCGACGAAACCGGGCACCTCACGGGTCACGAGAATCGGTCGCTTGCCAAGAGAGGCCAGCAAGTTCATCGCGATCGACGTCGTTTCGTCGGATGTCTGTGGAGTCGGAACCACTTCGACAAGAGGCACGAGGAAAGGAGGGTTCAGAAAGTGTGTGTTGATCACCTTGTCGAGCCGGTTTGTCACTTCAGCGAGCTTGCTGGGTGGGAAGCTGGACGTGTTGCTGGCGAGGATCGTCCGGGCTGGGCACAACTTGTCGAGTTGACGAAACAGCGTTCGCTTTGCGTCGATATCTTCGTAGATCGATTCGATGACCAGGTCGGCATCGCCAACCGCCACAGCGAGGTTTGTGCTCATTCGTACAGCGCTGGGCACCAACGCGATTTGCTCTTCTGTGACTCGACCGAAGCTGTGCAGCCGTTCGAGGCTGTCCTTAATCATCCCGCGACCGCGTTCGAGGCTCTCCTCGGAGTGAGAGTGAAGCCATACATCGTAGCCTGCCAGCGCGAACTCTACGGCGATGCCGTGACCCATCAGTCCGGCACCGACGACAGTGACTGTACGGATGTCTCGTGCGGGTATCGTCAAAATTGGACTCTACCATCCAAAGCAGATCGCCACTTCGATAAGTATTGTGGTGCCTGCCAATCGCTGGCAGCAAGGAATGCCTCTACGATCTGTCCGGCCATCGCTTTTGCGCTGGGTGGATCTGGTTTGCGAATCAGGTCGAGAGCACCGGCGGCAAGTGCCAGTTTTACATCTTCTACGGTCGCTTTGCGGGAATAAAACACTTTCGGCGCATTCGGGTATAGGGCATCAAGCTCCTGAAGGAGAGCGACACCACCTTGGGGCGACTGACCAAGTTTCTCGCACCATGCCTTTACAAGGGCCTCGGCCCTTGCCACTAGCCCCTGCGTGTGGCGAAGCAACTCCTTGCCGTTATGGGTCATAGTTTCTATCTCGACAATCGATTGCCGTAACTTGCGCAATTCCACCATGCCAGACTCGATCGCCGCGCGAGGTAGCGCGGTCGGGGCGTTTTGTGATGTCGGCAGGAACATATCCAAGACGAACAGGTCCGGCTGGCGCTCAAGTAGTGCGTCTTTGATTTGCGGCAAGGCCTCCGGGACCGACGGCGCGTGTATTGGCACGATCTCGATACGGTCATCCACGTAAAGATCGAGAAACGTCTCAACCTCCGCCGGGTCGTCATCGACGAAAACTACGAGACGTTTCACTAGCTCGACTCGATCAACCCCTTCAGCTTCTCGAATTGCTGGTTCTGTCGCTTCCTCATTGAACCCTTCATGAAGAGCATCATGATCTTCCACATAAGCGTCTTTGCCTGCATGTCCGTGTGACTGGAAATTCGCGTCTTGTCCTCGCCGATGCTCTCGAGGGTCATCTTCATGTCACTCGCCATCGACTCGTGATCGAGCGTGAACGAGAACTCGTTCGGCGGCTCGATAGCGTTGACGGTCTCGATGAATATCATCTCCTTGCCGCGCTCCTCGAAGACCATCCTGTGCTTGCTGCCGACGGTCTGCGGCTCGCCTTCGATGAGCTCCATACTCTGAAAACCGGTGAGCCATTCTGGCATCTTCGACTCGTCCATAAACACTTTCCATGCCTCGTCGATCGGCTTGTCAACGTCAATACTTACGTCCAATGTAGCCATGTTTGCCTCCTTCAGCTTTTTATCTCGATCTTAGAACGTGAATGGACACCAGGGAGCGAGTTCGCTGGAGAACATCATGTCGGCCCGTAGTAGCGCCCCGCTAGAACGCTCTTCGATGCGCCCGGCACGGGCCAGTGTACTGAATTTCACCGTCCCCAGATAGCAGGCTGCCAGGTCTGACGCCGAAAGCACGAGGTCAGGCGCGGCGCTTGTGCGCTTACATTCGGCTCCGTCGGGTGAGCCGTTCAGTTCATACACACCTTCGTTCCAGGGACAGAACGAATCACGGACCTCGATAATCAGCCGGTCGCTCGTCAGGTACTTTCTGGAAGCCAACGCGATAGGGACATCGACAAGTCGTATCCAGAGGGATTCGAAAGTAGTCGGGTAGGTGCTCATGCCGAGTCGATGCGGGTCGTCGAGCATCCAGAATATTGGTTCGTCGATGGGACGCTTCGGGGCTTTGATGGTCGATATGAGGTCGATCCCGAGTATGAATCCCCACAGGGCGGAGTACGCCTCGTCAGTGACGGCCATCAGCTCCTCTACGGTAACTAACTGCTGTCCCCATGTGTCGTTGGTGAACAGCACCGACCCGTCTGCTCTTCCATCGACCTCGTAAACGGCGTTGAAGGGCGTGTGATTACCACCTTCGAGAGTCGATGCCTGTCTCCGTTTGTCCCATTCGTAGCTGGGAGTGTGGATGACACCCGGGCGCTTTTCTAATGCCCGACGTTGAATATCTGGGAACGTTTCGCGCATCTCGTCAGGCTCAACAAAGCGGACTTTGCCGTGTTGCTCAAACGGAGGCGTGAAACTGGTATGTGGCCGATCGAACGTTAATGCCTGCTCAATCGTGCCGACGCCGAACCCGAAGCGGCCGTAGATGACGCTCTCGGCGGCATAAAGAGCGGCAATAGCCTCGCCCCGCTCATGGAGGTCGCGAAGTTGAGTATCCATCATCCTTGTGAGAATGCCCCGCCGCCGATGAGTGGGGTGGACTGCCACGGAGATGATGCCCGCAACAGGAATGGAGCCTCCAGGCACGTTGATCTGCCAGAGCCGCGAGTTATTGGTACCCACGATCAAGTCGCCGTCGAAGGCCGCGAGGGTACGGCTCAGATCAGTGATCTCGCGACGACCAGCAACTTCATCATCGCGCAGGTGATTGCCAAAGCCACGCGAGACTGCTTTGGCGTATTGCGGGAACTCGTCATCGGTTACTGGGCGAATCTCGATGGTCATGATGCTCCGGGGATACGAAAAAACGTCAAACGTAAAGCGTAAGGACTGGACAACAATGTCTGTTCTATGACATTACGGTTTACGTTTTGGCTCCTACTGATCCACTACCGAACCGTCAACGTGCAGCCGCGTTTCTACTTCACGTGGCACTTCTGGATATTTTTCTAAAGCGTCGTCATCCAGTTCGATGCCGATGCCAGGGGTGGTAGGAATAATCAGGAAGCCGTTCTCGACTTGGAGGGGTGTCTTAACGATCTCGCTCTTGGGCGGCACCCCTTCTCCTAAAGGCAACTCCTGAATAGCGAAGTTCGGGATACAGGCGGCGAGTTGTAAGCAGGCCGCAGTGCTGACCGGGCCTAGCGGGTTGTGCGGTATTACTCCGACGTACTGCGATTCGGCTAGAGCGGCGATCTTCTTGGTGTGGGTCAGGCCGCCCGCCATGCAGACGTCGGGACGTACGTACTGCACGGCGTTGCGTTGCAACAGCATCTGAAACTCGTGGATGGTGTGAATACGCTCGCCAGTAGCGATGGGAATATTCACCTTGCTTGCAATCAGCGCCATCGCGTCAAAATTGTCTGGCAGGGTCGGGTCTTCGTAGAACATCGGATGGTACTGCTCGATGCCCTTGGCAAGCACAATGGCCTCCGCAGGGGTCAGTTGCCGGTGTATCTCGATACAGATGTCCATATCGTCGCCAGCCGCTTCACGGTACTGCCGCACGGCGTCAATAGCGTCTTCCATTTTGTTGACGTGTGTCTTGAAGTAAGGAACGTCACGCTCTTCGTCCAGAAACGGTGAAAGGTGTCCAACGGCGGTGAACCCTTCCTCGCGAGCCGCCCTAACACCCGCGACTAGCTTCTCACGAGTGTCGCCGAGGACGTGGTAGTAAACGCGGGCTTTGTCGCGCACCTTCCCACCCATGAGTTGGTACGACGGGACGCCAAAATGCTTGCCCGCAATGTCCCACAGCGCGATATCGAGAGCGCTTAACGCGCCCATGATCGCTGCGCCCCGGAAGTGTGAGAAGCGATACATATACTGCCAATGGTGCTCGATGCGCATCGGGTCCTCGCCAACGAGGTAGCGCCCAAACTTCTCCATCGCGGCCTTCGACGCTTCGAGAAAGCCCCACGAACCAGATTCGCCAATGCCGGTGATACCTGCGTCGGTGTGGACTTTGACGAATAGGAAACGGTCGACGGACAGCGGTTCGACTTTAGTGATTTTCATGGCTGATTCCTTCGTTGATTCGAGGCCGCACTATGATACCTGAACCGAGATCAAGGACAAAGTGCCCGGTTGCACTCCGTCATATTCACACATTATAATGTGTGGCGTTGAGTGTGAAGACTAAGCACCGGGACCCCACTGAACGGAGGTAGTGACAATGGCCACTAATCTCGCCATCGACGATCGACTCATCGAAGAGGCGCGGCGAATCGGTGAGCACAGGACGAAGAAAGCGGCGGTCACCGCTGCACTCGAAGAGTACGTTCAGCGCCGGAAGCAGGCGCAAATCCTCGATGTCTTCGGGACTATCGAGTACCGCGCTGATTACGATCATAAGGCTGAGCGAGGTCGTGATACCGAATGAACGTCCTCGTCGACACGTCAGTCTGGTCGCTCGCCCTTCGAAGGCGCTCACAGGACTTGAACTCGAATGAGAATGAGATCGTTAAGGAACTGCGAGAGCTTGTACAAGAAGGCAGAGTAGTCGTGATCGCGGTCGTACGTCAGGAAATCCTGTCAGGAATCAAGGGTAAGGCGAGCTACCAAAAGCTCCGTGACCGGCTAAGGGAGTTTCCTGACCTTGTGCCGTCCACATCCGACTATGAGCAAGCGGCGGAACTTGGGAACACCTGTCGGGCGAATGGAATATCGGGTTCTGCAATCGACTTCCTCATCTGTTCAATCGTAGTGAGCAACAACCTCTCCATTCTTACAACCGACCGAGACTTTGAGAACTATGAGACAGTCCTGCCGATTCGAATACATGACGTCAGGTTGAGCGAGAAGAAAGGCTAGCTCAGCAGAGTTGCCTACAAGGATAGAGCTTCACGTGCCAGAACCAGAACACTGGTCACGGCGATAATGCCGACGACCGCGCGCCGGAAGACCTCCTCGTTCATTCTGCCAGTCAGGCGAACGGCAAGCCAGTAGCCGAGCACCGCGCCGGGGAGCACGACCGCGGTCAGCATGAGCCGTTCGGCGGTTATGAGGCCCTGAGCGACGTAGCCGATGACCGCTGTAACGTACATGACGAGAAAAAAGAACGCCATCGATGCGCGCACGGCCTGGCGCTTGATGCCGCGCCCGATAAAAAACAGCACCAACAGCGGCCCACCGATTGCAAGGCCGGTGACCATCGCGGCGACCCCGAAACCGATGATGGGGCCGGTGATGTGCGGCTTCGGGACACGCCATTCGGTCTTGACGATCACTAGGACTGTAAGCATCAGCACGACTACGCCCATTCCGATACGAAGCAGCGACGGGCTGAAATAACTGAGCGCGTACACGCCAATCGGTGCGCCAACAGCGCCTGCGATAGCCATGGGCATGAGTTCGCGATATCGGACATGCGCCCGTGTTTCGAACAGCACCAGTCCGAATGCGACAATCGCGACAGCATTGATCGTAACAACGACCGTTTGAGGATCGAGGAATAGCAGCAGAATTGGCGTCGTTGTAAGTCCGAACCCGAATCCGACGGCACCTATGGTGAACCCGGCGAGAACCAGGACCAGCGCCGCGACGATAAGCTCGGTTGCCTCTAGCACGCGAGAGATCCGTCATCTTTCCCTCGACGGGGGAGAGTTAGACCTGTCCTGAGCAGAGCCGAAGGAGTGGGGGTGCTAGGAGCGCCAAGGACGGTTGTCAAGGAATCGCTTGGCCCGCCATGATTCCGGTGCAACGCTCATGGTCGACCGCAACCTCGCCGTTTACCAGCACGAACGGGATGCCGGCAGGATGCTGCTGAGGGTCGTCGTACGTGGCAACGTCTACGATGCGCTCTGAGTCGAAGACAACGACATCGGCGAAGTACCCTTCTTCGATACGGCCACGGTTTGTCAAGCCAAACCGTCGCGCGGGATTGTCGCTCATTCGTTGGACTATCTGCTCAACCGTCATGATCGGCACCTGCCGCCTGAGCCTGCCCAGGAATCTCGGGAAGGTGCCATATGCCCGGGGATGAGGATGGCCGCCAACTTGGATGGCGTCACTGCCGACCATGTAGTCGGGTCTTGACAGGAACTCCATGAAATCTTTGTTGAGGTCACGCCACACCCGGATGTCGTCCGGCGGTGTGAGCCAAAAGCCGACCTCCAGGTCGTTCTCCAGGAACAAGTCGATGGCCGCCTCGCCAGACGACATGCCCTTTCGGTTCGCGATTTCAGTAATGCCCAAGCCTTCGAATTGGGGTGTCTTGGGCAAATGTGACATGATCGCTTCGTCGAGCATACGACGGGTATTTGACTCAAGCTCTGCCGCGACCTTTGCTCGTTCCGAGGGGTCGCTTAGACGTTCGATGATCCCATCAGGGCCGCCTTCGTGGAACGGCGATTCCATGTTGCTGACAAGAAAGGTGCTGCCGGTCGGGTAGGGGTACAATTCAAGGGTGATATCGAGCCCCTCCGCCTTAGCTTTGTCGATCGGCTCCAGCATTTCTTGCACTTCGCCGACGCTATTCGCAGCGGTGCGGAAGTGGGAAAAATGCACCTTTACTCCTGACTTTCGCCCAATCTCAAGGGCCTCAGGTACTCCACCGCCGCCGAACCCACGGTCGGGGTTCACGTTCCTTAGATGTGTGATGTAGACCCCGTCATACTCGGCGACGACCTTGCATAGCTCAATCAATTCAGTTGTGTCGCTCCACGACTGTGGATGATAGGAAAGTCCGGTCGCGAAGCCGATGGCTCCTTGCTCCATACCCTCTCGGACGAGGCGTTTGGCGTGTTCGAGGCGATCTTCAATCATCGGGACATCGTAGAAGCCGCAGGTCTCGAGTCGGAGCGCCCCGTGTGCCACGGGGTACGCGGTGTTTATGGCGCACTTTTTGTGATAATTGGCGCGGAACGCCTCGACGCTGCTCATGTCCAGATCGTCTGGAGCTCTCCCGAGGATGCCCGAAAGATACCTGTTGTATATCCGGTAGTTTTCGGCAGATGCGGGGGCGTAGGACAGGCCGTCCTGTCCCAGTATTTCTGTCGTCACCCCTTGACGAAGGCCTCCCGCGTGCTGCGGGTCGTTCAGCAGCGCAGCGTCCGAGTGGACGTGGCTGTCGATGAATCCGGGCGAGACGACATGTCCAGTCGCGTCGATGACGCGCCGGGACTGGGCATGTGACAGATCGCCGATGGCGTTGATCTTTTCGCCGATGATACCGACATCCGCTCGATATCCGGGTTTGCCGGTACCGTCTACAACTGTGCCGCCAGTGATTAGTACGTCAAACATTCTTTTCTCCAATTGAGTCGGACTGATTCACTCTTATGGTTCGACAAGCTTACTGTGAACGTTTCGGTAGTTTACAACCGTTGTTCCCCAAGATGTCGAAGTTTGATCTTGCGATTTATTCCACCACCTTGATGTGAAGCTCGGCGAGTTGCTCGTCGTCGACCAAGTCAGGGGCGTCGAAGAGCGGGTCGATGAAACTCTGGGTTTTGGGAAAGGCGATGACCTCTCGGATGCTATCAAGGTTCATTAGCAGCATGATGAGCCGCTCGATCCCCGCCGCTATGCCACCATGTGGAGGCGTGCCGTACTCGAACGCGTCGAGAAGCTGCTTGAAGCGCGCCTCGGTCTGCTCCTCGGTGTAGCCGAGTATCTCGAATACCTTGGTCTGCATCGCGCGCTGGTGAATGCGTATACTGCCGCCAGCAACTTCCATTCCGTTGCACACTAGGTCGTACGAGCGGGACATTGCCTTGCCTGGGTCCGTCTCCATGAGCGGCTCGTCGCCGGCCTTCGGTGAGGTGAACGGGTGGTGTGGCGAGTCCCAGCGCTGCCCTTCTTCGTCCCATTCAAATAACGGCCAGTCGACGACGAGTACGAAGGCGAGAACGTTGGGGTCGGCGAGTTCCAGCCGCCGTGCTATTTCCCGCCGGAGCGCGTCGAGGGCGACGTTCGTCGACTTTGCGGGTCCTGCGATAATCAGCAGCAGGTCGCCGGGGTTCGCGCCGGTCTTGTGCGCGATCTCCTTCATGACTTCGACCGATAGGAATTTGGCGACGGGCGACTTGATGTGCTCGTCGGTGATATCGTCGATCGACGGTGCATCGCTGGCGATGGCGGCGTATACCAGCCCCTGCGCGCCGCTTCTTTTTGCGAACTCGACCAGATCGTCGAGCTGCCTACGAGGCATGTCGGCGAGCCCTGGCGCTGCGAAACCCTTCACGATACCGCCGCCTGACAGCACAGACTGGAAAACACGGAACTCGGTGTACTTGACGGTTTCACCTAGGTCGGACATTTCTAATCCGTAGCGTATATCTGGCCGGTCTGAAGCGTACCTCTCCATCGCTTCAGCGTACGGGATACGTCGAAACGGCTTTTCCAGAATCGTTCGTTCCGGGACCAGCGTCTCGAACATCTCGGTGTAAAGGTCTTCAATGAGGTCGAGGATGTCCTCCTCATCGACAAAACTCATTTCGAGATCAAGCTGGGTAAATTCGGGTTGGCGGTCGCCGCGCGGATCTTCGTCACGGAAGCACTTCGCAATCTGAAAATACTTTTCTACACCCCCGGCCATGAGAAGTTGCTTCAACTGCTGCGGCGATTGGGGCAGCGCGTAAAACTTACCCGGATATAGTCTGCTGGGAACCAGGTAGTCGCGCGCGCCCTCCGGAGTGCTCTTAATCAGAATCGGAGTCTCCACATCGAGAAATCCTCGGTCGCTCAAATAGTCTCGGATGAACTTGATGGCCTTGTGGCGCATCATCAGCATGTCGCGCATCTTCGGGCGGCGCAAGTCAAGATAGCGATACTTGAGGCGAAGCAGCTCATCGACATCGCTCTCTTCATTGATGTAGAAGGGAGGCGTTTTCGACTCGTTGAGCACGGTCATGGTCTTTGCAACAATTTCAACCTCGCCAGTTGGCAGAGTCGAGTTGACCGTTTCTTCCGAGCGCGGCGTGACCCTGCCGGAGATCTGAACGACCCACTCGCTGCGCACGTCCTCGGCAAGTTTGTGGGGTAGTGGGTTCAGTTCCGGGTTGAAGACGACCTGCACAATGCCGGATCGGTCTCGGAGGTCGACAAAAATCAGATTACCGTGGTCCCGGCGTCGGTCGACCCAGCCCGCCAGTGTAACCTCCTGTTCGTCATGTCCCGTTCGCAGTTCTCCGCAGCCGATCGTCTTTAACACATTCCGCTCCTTTTAGTCCCCGCGCCGAATTATAGTTGAAGCCAGTGCTGTCGTACAGATTGGCAAAAAACAGCCCCGCCCCGATTTGAAATCGGGGCGGGGCTAATGTTCACCGGATGTCGCGACTGGGTCAGACCACGATACCGTTGCCCCGCTTCCTATTGCCCAAATTAACAAAAGTCTCGGTGCGCCGTACGCCAGGGATCGTGCCAACTTTGGTGCGTAGGAATACGCCGAGTTCCTCGGCGTTGTGGAGAGCAGCCCATGCGAACACGTCAAAGGTCCCTGTGGTGACGGCCACCCAGCTAATTTCCTTTAGAGAATCGAGATCGTTCGCGACTTGGTCAATCTTGTCCGGGTCGATCTGTACGCCAATGAGGGCACGTGACTCCAGGCCCATCTTGGTAGGGTCCGGCAACGCGGCGACTTGAATATACTCTTCTTGAACAAGCCTCTTGAGTCGTCTGCGAACAGTACCTTCGCTGACTCCTACCAGTCGCGCGATGCCTGCGTTAGATGCCCGTCCGTCTTTTTGCAGTATTTCAATTATCTTCGTGTCGAGTTCGTCCATTCGATTACGCAACGCCTCAGCTATTTGTAGAATTGGTATCGTTCAAATAGTACAGTTCTACTACGAATTCTGTCAACGTCCTCTTCACCATACTATTGCCTCGTTCGAGGGCGTGTGCTATATTCGGTGATACTGTCTAAAGTGGTGGAGTTGTCCACCCGGAGAGGTGTAGGTATACCAAGAGAATATCGACTTAACGAGCGAATCCGGATACCGGAAGTCCGGCTGATCGATGAGACAGGGAAACAGCTCGGTGTGATGCCCACGCGGCAGGCCATAATTGTCGCTCAAGAGCGGGGACTTGACTTGGTGGAAGTCGCCCCTGGGGGCAAGCCGCCAGTTTGCAGGCTGATGGACTTCGGCAAGTTCAAATACGAAACGACGCGACGCGAACGTGAAGCGCGTAAATCCCAACGCGGCAAGACTACTAACGAACTCCGAGAAGTTAGACTTGAAGGGCGCATCGGCGACCATGATCTTAATACGAAGGTGCGACAGGTTAGGCGTCTCCTTGGGGAAGGTTCGAAAGTTAAGGTATCGGTTCGCTTCCGCGGACGTGAGATTACTCACCCGGAAATAGGTATGGCGCTTCTCCGCCGAGTCGCGGAAAATTTCGTCGACGAAGCTGGGATGGAAAAACAGCCTTCTTTTGAAGGACGTACTTTGATGATGATATTGACGCCAGGAACCATAGTAGGGAAGAGTTCGCAGCCGAAGGCTGAAGAATCACTGGAGAAGGAGACGGCACGTGCCTAAGCTCAAGACTCATAAGGGTGCGGCTGCACGCTTCAAATTTACTAAGAATGGCAAGTTCCTCCGCATGAAGGGCCGGCAGGGTCACTTCCGGCGCAGGAAGGCCAAGCGAGTCAAGCGGGAGATGCTGCATCCGCAGCCGGGTAGCCCGGCCGATGCTCCGAACGTCAGGAAGCTCCTGCCGTACAGCTAGACTAGATCAGGATGAGGATAATTACGTGACACGGGTCAAAACAGGATTTACAAGGCGTCGCAGGCACAAGAAGATCATACAGATGGCGGCAGGGCATCAGAGTGGTCGCTCCCGCGTCTACAAGCACGCCAATGAGTCGGTAACGCATGCGCTCAAGTATGCGTCCATTCATCGACGCGACAAGAAAGGCGACATGCGTCGCCTATGGACCATTCGCATCAACGCTGCTGCGCGAGCCAATGGTCTTTCGTATAGCAAGCTAATCCATGGTTTGAAGCTTGCTGGGGTCGACGTGAACCGTAAAATGCTCGCTGATCTGGGTGCAAGCGATCCTGACACGTTTACGGTCATTGCAGAAACCGCAAAAGTGCAGTTAGAGGCGCAAGCAGCCTAACGGTATAGGACTTTCGTAGAGAATCAAAAGCGAACGATGGGATTCCCGCCGTTCGCTTTTTCTATTTCAGCAATATGCGGATATCGGCGACGATTTCGGCCGGGTCGATCGGCAAGGTATGAAGGACACGTAGTCGTCCCTGCTGATCGATAAGGTATACCGGCGCTTGATGGCTAACACTATATCGGGTGGCAATGTCGCGCCGGAGTGCGTCGACTCCACTGATGTCAGGGATATCCTTCGTTACGGGGATTTCGCCGGTTGCCGGCGGATCGTCAATTATCGACGCAACGAAGTACGAGGCCCAAATGGGACTAAGCTCGTCTTCGGTGCCCGTGAGATACGCCCACTTGTCCGTCATGTTCCAGTCGTCGGAATATTCTCGCGCCCGCTCGACAGTATCGCGTTCCGGGTCCACACTAATCGCGACGATGGACACATTGTCGGCGTCATCGCCTAACAACTTGTGAGTGTTTCTGATGTGGTGGGCTACGAGAGGACAGATGTCGGGGCAATAGGTGTACAAGAAAGTGACAACGACGACTTTGCGGTCGTTATGCTCAGTCAACGAAGTAGAGTTCCTGAAGTGATCGGTAAGTTGGAAAGCGGGAGCGGGGTCTTGTGCTGTGAGCACGGTGCCAAGGAAAGTCTCGTCTGACTCACCTGAAGAGCAGGCGATCAACAGTGCGGAGAGGAGAATGCCTGCTGCTGGCCACAGCGCGGCGAGTCGGGTTCGCAGCCATCTAACTTGGGCTGCCTTAAGCAACGACACCTCAGCCTCGTGACCGCTGCTACTCGTTGAGATTCCGTTCGAGTAGAGCTGCCACCGCAGGAACCCCTACGACCAACAGCATGCCGACACCGATTACCCCCCATTTCTCTGCACCAGTCTTGAAGATCGGAGTGAACACTAGCAATCCCACGATTAACGCGTAAGCCCCGATACAGAATACTGATAGTGCGGGCACCCACACGGCATCTTTGAATCGGCGCTTTTCTAAATTCATCGGTCTGACCTCGGGCTTCCTCTGCCTACGCAGGGCTTAGCAGATTGTCGTCTTCAGTAGTGAAATAAGGACTTGCATCTTGCTTCTCTAGCTTAGTCCGGCGTTCTTCGTCGTTATACCAGCGGAAGAAGGCCACGACCAGGAGTGTTAAGAACAGCGCACTGCCGCCGACTTTCATGATGATGCCGCCGATCTGCTGGTCTGCCAGCGGCGAAATCGACCATATCTCCGGCGCGTTCACATACCACTCGTACAGCGGCTGCTTTGAGAACGTGATGAACACAAAGACGATGATTTGGGCGACTGACAGTACGAACAGGTAGATCATCTGGAGCGGATAGGACAGCCTCGGGAACTCCGACATCGAACTGGTGAGGGGCCACCACATCAGAATAGCTGACCCAATAAACAGTAGGTGCTCGAAGATATGGACGGCGTGGTATGTAACGGAGAGATTGTACAAACCAGGGACGTGCCACATGGCAAATATCAGATTGAAGACGACGATGGTGACCACTGGCCGCGTCAAGATACGCCAGAGATAGAAGCTCCAGTTGGGTCGCAAGAGCGGTCGAATGAGCCAGTCGGGTGCACCGAGGATGAGCAGCGGTGGAGCTACCAGCGTAAGTAATACATGCTGAGTCATGTGAGCACTGAATAGGTACTGGTCGCTGAGGACGTGCAGCGGCGATAGCAAAGAGAAGAAGATGACCAGGACGCCCGCGGTGAATGTCGCTATCTTCCGCGGATCAACGTCGTCCGCTAGGTTCCAGCGCTCTCGTAAAGGACCTACGCCAAGCAGGTATGCGCCCTCCAGCAGCGCCAGGCCGATCAAGACCTCAACGTGGCCGTGCCAATGTGTCCAGATGGAGCTATCCACTTACTCCGCTTCCCTTCCTCATTCCGAGTCCATCTAGACGTAAAACTTGAACAGTCCCAGAAGTGCTAAGCCAACGCTGAAGGCCAACAGGATTCCGCCGACGAATATGGCGGAGAAAAGCTGGGAGTCGAAGCGCAGGTGCATGTAGAACATAGCCACTAGTGCGAACTTCGCGGCAGACAAGACTAGGAGAATGGGTATGATGCCGTGTCCCAAACCTTCGATATAGAAGACCCCGACCTCGGCCGCCGTGAGCGCCACCAAGAGCATCGCGACTTTGAAATACGTGAATGCGCTTGGGTGTCCGGTGTCTAACGGAGCGTACGGATTATCAGTATGTGTTTCGTGTGCCATATCGTGATTCCTGCGTCAGAACAAGCTAATCGAACCCTGGGAAGACCCCGAATAGATAGATGACAGTGAAGATTATGATCCAGACGACGTCGACAAAGTGCCAATACAACGCCGCCACGTCAACCTCTTCGTGATGTCTCGATGTGATGCCATTCTTTTTGAAGGAGTAAAAGTACATCGACAGCAGCCATATAACTCCAATGGTTACGTGGCCGCCGTGGAAGCCAGTAAGCACGAAGAACGTCGTACCGAACAGATTCGTTCTCGGCGTAAGGCCGGTCTCGATCTCGACGTGATCGACGGTGCCGTCGCACCTGTCTATAAAGGTCTTCTCAAAGTCGGTCAGCTTTTCAACGTTGAGGTTTACGCAGTCGATCTCCACATGGTAGTTGACGAACTCGTTGAACTCGAAGACCTGGAATGCGAGGAAGGTCGCCCCCAAGACGCAGGTCGACAGGAGCCAGATACGGAAACCCCTGAGGCTGCCGCGCGTCAGGGCGTTGTAGGCGAGCACCATGCTCATGCTGCTCATGAGCAGGACGAAGGTGCTGGTTGAGGTCGTAAGGATGTCGAACACGTCCTCGGGGAACGGCCCGACCAGACTTCCGTTCTTGTGAACCATGTACGTCGCGATCAGCGCGCCAAAGAACATGCAGTCGGAGCCCAAGAAGGCCCACATCAGCAGCTTCTTATGGCTCAGACCGGTAGTCGTATCGTGTACGTCGTGTCCGCCTCCGGGGGCGGCCTCTGCGTGTGCCACGTATATCTCCGTTAGTAGTGCTCGGGCGATTCGTCCGGCTCATTGACCGGTTCGAGCGCCCAAGCGACGATTCCAACCATTGTAATCGCGCCGCCGATTACTGCTACGACAGGTACTCTGCTAATGCCAGCGATGTCAATAGTGAACAACAGTCCGTATGCGCCAATGAACAGCCCGATCGACGTTACCAGTGGCCAGTATGAAGCCTGAGGTAGATGAATGTCATGCTCATCTTCAGAACTCCCTGCGACCGGTACTGCGGGGATACCCTCGCGCTTTTGTGCCCACCATGCATCCCTGTCATGCACAATCGGGATCTGTGCGAAGTTGTAGACTGGCGGCGGCGACGGGATCGACCATTCGAGCGTACGCCCATCCCACGGGTCGGCGCCTGCGATTTCACCGCTGCGGACGCTCTTGATGAAGTTGACTATGAAGACTAGGATCCCTAACGCTAGCGTAAAGGATCCGACGGTTGAGATGATGTTCCAGAAGTCCCAGCCCATGCCTTCGGCGTAGGTGTAGATTCGGCGTGGCATTCCGTCGAGGCCTAAGAAATGCATCGGGAAGAAGGTCAGGTTCATGCCGATGAACATCAGCCAGAAATTTATCTGACCCATGCGCTCGTTGAGGAATCGACCAAACATCTTCGGGAACCAGTAGTAGATGCCGCCGAATATTGCGAAGATCGCGCCGCCGAACAGCACGTAATGGAGGTGTGCGACGACGAAGTAGGTGTCCTGTTGCTGCGCGTCCGAAGCTGCCGACGAGTGCATCACACCGCTCAATCCACCGACGATAAACAACGCAATGAACCCGATGGAGAACAGCATCGGCGTCTTGAAGATGAGGGAGCCCCCCCACATCGTGGCGATCCAGCTGAATATCTTTATTCCCGTGGGGACGGCGATAGCCATGGTCGTAATTGCGAAGACCGAGTTGGCGACGGGACCGAGGCCCACCGTGAACATGTGGTGGCTCCAGACCATCCACCCCAGGAAGCCGATGATGATCCCGGAGAGGACGATAACCGGGTAGCCGAACAGTGGCTTCTTTGCGAACGTCGGTAGTATCTCGGAGACAATTCCCATCGCTGGTAGGATGAGGATGTACACTTCCGGATGGCCGAATATCCAGAACAGATGCTGCCACAAGAGCGGGTTGGCTCCTGCGGTCGTCACAAAGAAGTTGGTCTCGTAGAAGCGGTCAAAGAGCAATTCAATAAGAGCGACGGTGATAACCGGAAAGGCTAGGATTATGAGGAAGGCCGTTATCAATGTCATCCACGTGAACAGCGGCATTCGCATGAGAGTCATGCCTGGCGCGCGCATGTTGATAATGGTGACAACGAAATTGAACGCTGCGGCCAGAGAGGCGATACCGAGCACCTGGAGGCTCAGTACCCAGAAGTCGATGCCGTGGCCAGGGTTGTATGCCAAGCCCGTGATTGGTGCGTAGCCGAACCAGCCGGCGTTGGGCGCGCCGCCCATGAACCAACTGAGCTTGAGAATAAGAGCACCGGCGAGGAATGTCCAAAAGCTGAATGCATTTAGGCGGGGGAATGCAACGTCCCTGGCGCCGATCTGGAGAGGGATGATGTAGTTGAAGAACGCCGCTCCCATCGGCATGACGCCGAGGAAGATCATCGTAGTGGCATGCATCGTGAAGAGCTGGTTAAAGACCTCTGGACTGACCAATGCGGCTTCAGGACTGGCGAGTTGGGCGCGCATGACCAGTGCCTCAATGCCGCCGGTAACAAACATGATGAAGGCCGTCACGCCATACAAAATGCCGATCTTCTTGTGATCAATCGTGGTGACCCAGTCCCATACGCCGGTTGGGTGGGTTGGACGCTTTGGCAGTGGTATTGAGAGTGTTGTCATGATATCTTTCCCAGCTTCATCCGCTGTCTCACTTCAAACCCTGAAGATATCGTACTAACGCGGATATTTGGGCATCAGACAGTTTCGAGTTTGGGTCGTTGTATACCTGTGCCTGCGTAGCCATGATGTTTCCTGGCTTTACTGTGTCAGGGTCAGTAATCCAGTCACGTAGGTTTTGTTGAGTGTTCTCCCGAATACCCGCTGCGATGTGGGTACGCCTCCCAACATGGGTGAGGTCCGGCCCGACTTGACCACGAGCCTTTTGTGAACCCTTGACCGTGTGACAGGCCCAACATTGCGCTTGATTGCCTTCAAAAATCGCCTTGCCTTGCATAGCCAGCGGGTCGATAGGTTCGATTGCGTTCTGCTTTTCAGACTCAAGCCACGCGTCGAATTCAGCCTGCGATTCCACGATGACGCGGAACCGCATCAAGGCGTGTGCAACGCCACAGAACTCCGCACATTGCCCCAGAAATTCACCGATCTCTTGACCCATGATCCACAAATGGTTCTTGTTGTTGGGGATCACATCGACCTTGCCGGCGATCTTTGGTATCCAGAAGCTGTGCAACACGTCTTTGGAATCAAGGTTAATGTTGATGACTTCGTCAACGGGGATGTGCAACTCGTTTGCGGTTATCAAGTCCTTGGTGGAGTCTGCGGGGTCTCTATACGTGAACTCCCACCACCATTGTGCAGCGAGCACGTCGACCTGGAGCCCTCCATCGGGATCAGGGGAATTGGCGTTGTCAAAGATCGTGAAAACGGTTGGAATGGCGACGGCGATCAGGATGACGGCCGGCAAGACTGTCCAACCAATCTCGAGGCGAGTATTGCCGTGGGTCTGGTGAGGGTCAGGGTCTCCGGGTTTTGCCCGATAGCGGATAATAGTGTAGACAAGAATTCCCTCGACTAATACAAAGACGAAAGCCGCGGCCCAGAAGATTATCCAGAAGAGGGTGAGCTGTGACCTGGCGACTGGACCGGTAGCGTCAAACGTGGACTGAGGGTTGTCAGGGTAGCAAGCCGTGAGGAGAGTGCCTAAGAAGACTAACAGCAGAACGCCGATCAGTTTCCTGTTTGATCTGCTGAACTTCGGCATCGTGTTGGTCGTTGTTTCCTTTTCCGCTGTGACCCTGGCGCAGGGCACGGACAATCTATCAGAGGCTCCGAGCCTCAGTCAAGGGCTTGCGGGTGTTTGTGCACTGTCCGAAAGTCGTCAATCCGGTCAGTCACTGAGTGCTCCATCCACCATCACCGCGAGGAACAATAGCGCTAAATAGAGCAGAGAGTAGAGATACAGCGACTTAGCGCCCTGAATTTCATCAAGCCTCATCAATACGATAGCCCGATATATGAAGATTGCCCCCAGTACGACGACGGAGATGAGGTATATCCATCCAACTGCGCCAGTCGTAAAGAACATAACCGTCAGTGCGACCAGCACAAGGGTGTACAACAGGATTTGCTTTTTGGTCTCGGCCAGGCTGGATACTACCGGCAGCATCGGCACGCCCGCGCGGGCGTAGTCATCCTTAATGAGCAACGCCAGCGCCCAGAAGTGTGGCGGCGTCCAGAAGAAGATGATCGCAAATAGATAGACCGCGGGTAGACCGACCGTGCCCGTAACCGCCGCCCAGCCGACCATCGGAGGGACGGCTCCTGCCGCGCCGCCGATAACAATATTCTGGGGAGTCGACCGTTTGAGGCCGATCGTATAAACAAAGATGTAGATCAACGTGCCGCTGAGGGTCAGTGCCGCGCTGAGGACATTCACGAACGCGCTCAACATCACGAACGCCGCGAGGTTGAGGACAATGCCGAAGATCAGCGCCTGTAGGGGGGAGACCCTTCCGCTGGCAACGGGACGCTGCTGTGTCCGGCGCATACTACGGTCAAGGTCGCGTTCCAGGTAGTGATTGAGAGCATGTGCTCCACCGGCTGCGAGGTATCCGCAGACGAGAACGAAGGCCGCGATGGTAGGGTCTGGGAACCCTTTAGCGGCGAGAACCATCCCGCCGACCGCCGTCACCAACAGAAGCGAGATGATGCGTGGCTTGGTCAGCGCAATGTAGTCGCGAATAATTCCGGGCGACTGAGCGGTCTGCACAGTCATGAAGTGGCCGCTCTTCCCTGCCACGTGGGCACCCGGAACTGACCCGGTGCAAGATAGACTGCGGCAAGTAGCGTTGTCGACGCCCACATCAGGGTCGCCACAGTGAGATGCAGCGACTTCAGTTGCACAGCGAAGCCCGTCCAGACGGTAAACGCCCCGATCAGTACTTCGATGCCGAGAAATCCTGCCGCCAGGGCTGCGAGCCAACGTAGCTCGTTGTGCGTCGTTCCGCGTCGCCAAGCGGCAAGTACGACTCCAATAACAAGTGCGCCTACGATCAGCGCCAAATAGCGGTGGCCCATGTGTACGGCAAAAGCCTCACCACTGGGCACGCCCAATCCCTGACACAGAGGCCAACTCATGCAACTCGAACCATAGCCTAGACCGACCATATACGAGCCGTAGAGAATCAGACCAAGAACGCCGACAAGAGTCCCCCATATTAGCTGCTTGTCGTATTTGAACATAGAGAACTTCTCAGATTCCGTAGACGACTCATCCGCGCTATCGCCGCTCGACAGCCATGCGATGGCGATGCTGGCAACGACCAACTCGGCGACGCCCAGGTGAATCAGCCGTACCCACCAGGTGAGTTCGGTCAGTACCGTCAGGCCACCGAGGATTGCGGCGGCTATGACCAACAGCATTCCAGCGCTCGTCGATATGATTGCAGGCCGACTACTTCGATAGTATCGCCACGCGATGAACAAGGCCCCGAGAACCAGAAAGCCTACGACAGTGGCCGACAGGCGGTGTGAGTATTCGAGGATGGTATGGTAGTCAAATGGTGGGATGAACTGTCCGTGACACAGGGGCCAATCGGGACAGGCGTCACCCGAGCCGGTCACCCGTACGATACCGCCAAGGGTCACTTGTGCGACGGCAGCGACGAGGGCCAATAATGTCACAACACGGAATGCTGTTTGGGCGGTCGTCATGCTGGCGACGGGCTGTTGCAAAGCGAGCCTAAGAGGGGTTAAATAAGGGGTTTGTGCAATTGTTCACAATACTAGCACAGGCCCTATAGTAGGTCAACGGAAATTCACCCTGTAAGAAGTAGGTCGAGGCGCTAGTAAAAACCGCGCCCCAGATCAGTTGGACGCAAGCAAATCCTCGAAAACCTGACGCCATCGATCTGCGTCGCCCTGACCGTATCCGGCTTTGTAGGTGATCTCACCATCGGTTGTAAAGGCCAACTTCGATGATTGGGAGACGATGTTCAGCGTGCGGAGCATACCGGGACCGGCAGAGGCCACGGGCCAGGGGTAGTTCCGGTCCTCTGCGGCCGACACGAGTCGACTAACGCTCTCGGTTGGGTCTTGCCCCACCGCGTAAAAGGCGACCTTGTCTTTGAATTCCGGATAGACACCCAACATCTCTTGGAGTTCGCCTCGACAGACAGAACACCATGTCGCCCAGAAGAACATGAACACTGGTTTGCCCTCGGCCAAAATCTCTGATGACCGGCTAACACTGCCGTCACCGAGTAGGACGCTGAAGTCTGGTATGTGTTCTCCGACTTTGTTACCAATCGAAAGGTTCGATGTAGCCGCCGTCGTAACCGGCGCTGTTATCGAAGTCGGAGTGGTAGCTTGGGCCGCTGGCGCGGACGTTGTTGCCGTGGGACGAGGAGTAGGAGATTGTGCGACAGGCTCAGAGTCGCTGCTGCACGCGGCCGCTATCAAAAGGAATGAAATACCGGCGACCAGCAAAATTCCCCATCGAGTATTCCTACGATTCATTTAGATCACTCCTCTTCGACCAAATACTTCGATGCACCTGCCAGCAAATCGACGCACTGGCGTGCATTCTCTTACTCTACACTGGCGGTCAGTTTCTGGAAGACCTCACGCCATTCTGCGGGGCCGCCTCGACCATAACCAGCGCGGTAAACGATCACGCCATTTGCGTCGATGCCTATTTTGGTCGATTGGCTGAACACTTCGAGGTCACGAAGCATCCTGCCAACTGGCATTGAGACGATGCCGGGATACAGATATCTACCCTGGTCAATCAAAAGGTCGTTCAACGACTCGGTTGGGTCTGCACCGACGGCGTAGAACTCCACGGTGTCCTTGAACTCGGGATAGACATCAACCATACGCCGTAACTCGGCGCGGCAGACCGATCACCAGGTCGCATGGAATAGAATGAATATGGGCTTGCGCTGCGCGACAAGTTCGGTCGAAGTCACTTCGAGATTCTGTCCGAGCATCATGGCGAATTCAGGCGCGCGATTACCGACCCTGGTCCCGACATCTGCATTCACAGGGGGGCGTGTTGAAACCGGTATCGGTGTCGGTATTGCCGTCGGTGGAATCGGCGTCGGAGTTGCCGTGGGCGGCACTGGGGTTGGCGTTCGTGTCGGCGATGGCGTCGCGGTGCGCGTTGGCACGGGTGTCAGTGTGGGCGACGGCGTCGGGGTACGGCTCGGTGTTGCTGTGTGGGTGGGTTGGAACGTCCATGTAGGCGTGGGCTCAACGGTAGCCTGGAGGTTCGTTTGGTTGGACGAGGCCGTTGAAGCGGTCACGGGTGTGTACGTAGGAGTCGGCGTGGGCGTGACGGTTGGCAGAGAAGTCGGGATTGACGTATGTACCGCAGTTGCCGTCGGCGCGGCAGTCGCTGCTCGAATAACAGTGGGTTCAGGCGTAGGCCGGGTTGTCAGAGTCGAAATAGGCGACGGAGTTGGTGGCTGGACTGTCGGTTAGGCGGTCGATGTGAGTTCTACTGTAACCGTCGGTGAAGGCGGGACAGTTGACACACTTGCAGCTACGGGAGCAGGCTGCTCAACGATGCTATCGTTCGACCTGGCAGGAGACTCGCTGCCGCAGGCGAACATTAATAAGGCCACGCCAGCCAGCGCGCCCGGCAACAGCGTATTGAAAGAAATGTTGAACGGACGCTTCAACTGACACTCTCCTCTATAACACCGTAGCACGCAGTCATATGGGACAACGGACGGAATAGTGAAAAGTTGGTGAAATCGAGACGTCCATATTCATGGCTTGGAACGGCCCATCGCGTCACATATAATACGTAGGGTACACAAGGGGGGGTATCCACAAACGGGAGACCTATGAACACGAGCAACGTACCCGAATCGAAAATGCCGTTGATGCCACCACGCATCCTGCTGGGTCCGGGACCAAGCAACGCCAGCCCGCGCGTTCTCCAGGCAATGATGTCCCCCATGATTGGGTATGCGGACCCCGACTTCATGGTCGTGTTGGACGAGTTGTCAGAATTGCTGCGGCTCGTGTTCCAGACCGACGAAGGCCTCGCCATCGCGCTATCGGGGACGGGCAGCGCCGGAATGGAGGCGGGCCTCAATAGTCTCCTCGAACCGGGAGATACGGTGATTATCTGCGCATGCGGCTACTTTGGAGAGCGTATGGCGGATATGGCTGAACGGCTGGGTGCGAACCCTGTCGTTCTCCGGAGCGAGTGGGGGAGACCATTTCCCCCAGAGCTGCTGGAGGAAGAGCTTCGTAAGCACGAGTCGGTAAAGATGGTGTCGGTCGTTCACGCCGAGACCTCGACGGGCATTTTGCAACCGTTAGAGGAGTTTTCGCGGCTTGCAGCACAGCATGGCGCGCTGTTCATGGTCGATGCCGTCACGTCGCTTGGCGGGAGCAGCCTTGCGTTCGACGAAATGGGTATCGACTACGCATACTCGTGCAGCCAGAAATGTCTGGGTGCGCCGCCAGGTATATGCCCGATTGTAGTCAGTCCACGGGCGCTCGACGTTATCGCGACACGAAAAACTAAGCCGCCGTCATGGTATCTCGATCTCGGCCTGATCGCCAAATACTGGGGGCCGGAGCACGTCTACCATCACACAGCGCCCGTCAGCATGATTCTAGCGCTCCGTGAGGCTCTGCGAATCGTGCTCGAAGAGGGTCTCGACAACAGGGTCGCACGACACCAGCGGAACTCTGCGGCACTCAGGGCCGGTCTCGCGGCACTCGGCCTCGACTTTGTCGCGCCCGATGGATACCGCCTCGATCAGATCACAGCAGTACGAATTCCCGACGGCGTCGACGATACGACCGTTCGACAACGTCTACTCAAAAAACATTCCATCGAGATCGGCAAGGGCCTGGGCCCATTTGATGGTAAAGTGTGGCGCATTGGGCTCATGGGTGAGTCGAGCAAAGTCGAATATTTGTTAGCGTTGCTATCCGCACTGGAAAGCATCTTGCCCGAGCAAGGCTACGAGGTAGCCCAGGGTGCTGGGGTGTCCGCCGCTAGCAAATCATTGTCCATAAACTAAGCGGCTAGAAAGGAACGCATGGGAAGATTCGAAGATCAAGTCGCAATCGTAACCGGCTCTGGCGAAGGGCTCGGTTTCGGTATAGCCACGCGTTTGGGCAGCGAGGGCGCAAAAATTCTCATTGTCGACATGAATCCCGACATGGCTGCTCAAGCCTCAGAAACGCTCGCCGAGCAAGGGATTACCTCTGAAATCGTTTTGGGTGACGTTGGCGACGAAGATACAGCGGCAAAAGCCGCTCAAAAGGCTATCGACACTTGGGGCCGAATCGACATCCTTGTGAACAACGCGGGCATCGCAGGCCACTCCGCAAACGTGTGGGAGTTATCGGTCGAGGAGATGGATCGTGTGTACCGGACGAATCTCCGTGGGGTATTCGCTTTCTGTCATCATGTCATCCCGCACATGATTGAGCGGGACTACGGGCGAATCGTGAACATTGCGTCCATCGCTGGGAAAGAGGGCAACCCGAAGGCCGTTCCGTACTCGGCGACCAAGGCAGGCGTGATCGGTCTGACCAAGTCGGTAGGCAAGGAGTTGGCGACCACGGGCATTCGAGTGAACTGCATTACCCCTGCGGTCGTCCGCACCCGCATCCTTGAACAACTCACGCAAGAACACATCGACTATATGATTTCTAAAATTCCGATAGGCCGCACTGGCGAAATCTCAGAGGTCGCTTCACTTGTGGCGTGGCTCGCATCGGAGGAGTGTTCGTTCAGCACAGGGGCTGTGTTCGACATCAGCGGCGGAAGGGCGACTTATTAGGAGTGGTGAAGGAGGACGACATGGTAAGTGAGAAAGAGCAGTTTGTTGTCGACGAGGCGGGAGAACGGGTCGCTGTCATTCTGAACATCGCAGAGTACAACAAGATTCTCGACGAGCTCGACGAACTGGATTCCATCAAAGCGTACGATACAGCGAAGGCCACCGATGGGGAGGCGATACCGCTCGAACAAGCCTTCCGGGAGATCGAGCAGGAGCGTGCGTGACCTATTCTGTCGAGATCAAACGGCGGGCGCAGAGACAACTTGCGCGGCTTCCCATTGATGTTTACGAACGCATGAAGCCGATCCTTCAAGCTTTAGGAGATGAGCCCAGACCGACAGGTGTGCGGAAACTCAGAGCAAGGGAAGGATGGCGAGTGCGGGTTGGTGAATATCGAGTTGTCTATGATATTGACGACCGAACACGCGTTGTGACGATTCTGGAGATTGGGCACAGACGAGAGATTTACTGACGGAATCATTCATAGGATTCAAGGACGAAATGAACGAACAAACCATGCAAGGCCTGTTCCCCATCCTCGCGACGCCGTTTGACGACAGCGACCACATCGACATCGAGGACTTGCAGCGCGAGGTTGAGTTTTCTATTGAAAAGGGAGTACACGGCCTCGGTATCGCTCTTGCCAGCGAGGTGATGAAGCTGTCAGAGGCCGAGCGCGATCTCACGACGAAGACCGTCGTCGATCAGGCGAAGGGCAGAGTGCCAGTGATCGTCAACACGGGCGCGCCGAGCACCAGCCTGACTATTCTGTACAGCAAACGAGTCGAGTACCTCGGCGCCGACGCCTCGATGATTACCCCGCCGACCGCCGTGTCGGCTGACGTTATCAAGGAATACTATCGCCAAATATCCGACGCGACGAGTATTCCCATTTTCATTCAAGACGTTCCGACGGCGTCGATCTCAGCGGCCCTAGCCGGAGATATGGCCCGTGAGATCGAGGGCGTCCAGTACATCAAAGCCGAGAATCCGCCGACGCTGAGCAGTATCGCTGGATTCGTCGAGGCTGGTGGCGATGACCTGACAGTCTTCGGCGGTGCAGGCGGAGCGTTCTTCATCGAGGAGATGCGGCGCGGCTCGGTGGGCATCATGCCGCACGCCGCCGTACCGGAATTCTTTCGTAAAGTGTGGGACCTATTTCACAAGGGTGATGAGCGAGGCGCCGAAGCAGAATTCAATCGCATGACGCCGCTGCTCCGAGTCATGACACAGGCTGCAGGGCCGTCGTCACTGTTCCTCGTGAAAGAGGTGCTGCGGCTGCGAGGGGTATTCAAGTCGATCAACGTGCGGCCACCCGCCGCAGCGCCGAGTGATTTCACGTATCGCGAGCTTCGTGCTGCGGTCGAAGCGCTTGGGTTGGTCGAGGTCTCGTGACAGTCGCATGACACAGATACGAGACAGGTGGTTGAGCCCCAGCCCGCATCCCAATGGCCTGCAAGCCGCACCCGATGGGCTCTGGCTTATCGATCATCGAGACAACTACCTCTATAAGCTGAGCTATGACGATGGGTCGGTCCTCGAACGGCTGCCCACCGAGGCCGACCGTCCGAGCGGAGTGACGCTGACCGACCCGAATCTCGGTGACGGAGACGATCACGAAGAGCGAATTTGGGTGTCGTCAACGTACAACGCCAAGATTGTCATGATGGATACCAAGGGGCACACCACTCAGAGCTTCGATACGCCAGGCAAGGGCCCCGTGAGCTTTGCGACGGAGCCGAACCCGCCGATTACAGGCGCTCATGGCCTTGAGTGGATCGACGACTACAATATGTGGATGGCTGTTCCGCCCGCCAAACGGCTATTCCTCGTCGACCCCGAGACGATGAACATCAAGCACACCATCCGCACGCCAGGTGAAAGGCCGCACGGTATTTTCCTCAGATTCGGATACCTGTGGGTAGCCGATACTAAGTTACGAAAAATCCACAAGCTCAGTCCCGACGACGGTGAAGTGCTCGACGTGATCAATGTGCCCGACCCCGAAGTTCACGGGATGACCTACCACGATGGTGAAATCTGGTTCTGCTGCGCCGAAACACAGCGGGTCTGCACGATACAGTTGCCGGACTAACCCCCCGGCTGTGCATAGCTTGGCGTGTTGACGAAGCGGCGCAGGCCACACTCGATTCTTATGGACGTGAACGGCGGCAGCGTGACGGCGAAATGAGTTCCATTGACAGTGACCACTTGTTTCGTCGATTCGCGGCTTGCCCGCATCCAGCCCTGAGGATCACGCATTGCCGAAGTGTCGGGTGACTGAGTCACGTGCACAGTCGTAAACTCGTGCTCCCCGAAGACGCCCGATTGCACGATCAGTCGCCTCGACTCAGTTCCACCAGTGTTCACCAGTTGAATGCCGACACTGTCACTACTGAGGCTATCGACAAGAGCCGCGACATCCAGCGGCAGTCCCGGCCTGCCATTCTTGTCCTCTCCCCCTTCACGGGGGAGAGTTAGAGTGGGGGTGATGTCGAAATACCGCACCGTCCCCCGTTGCAGGCCGCCGTTGTAGACGTTCTGAGGGGCGCCGGTCATCACCTGCGTAAGTCCTTTTAGCACGAGAGGGTTTGCTGCCTCGCAGCCATAGTCGCGACGGGACGGGTAATTCGGGTTATATGGCGGGTAGTGGTTGTCGTCGATGATTTTTTCGATGTTCCTGTCGTCCCTTCGCATCGAATCGTGCATCGCCATGACGTAACGGTACTCAGCCTCCAGCACCTTCATCGGCCAGTCTGGGTTCTTACCGTCGTAGTACTGGAACCGGGCGTACTCGGTCTGTCCGCTGCGGCGGTCACGCTGGCTCTCGACATCGTTCCAGTCAGACTCGACGTCACCGTCTCGAAGTCGAGCGATAATATCGAAATCTTGCTGCTCCATCGATGCGTGAAAGAGGTGCGCGATCTCGTAAATATCGAGCCTTCCATAGTCGGACCAGCCGTTCATGTCGTGACGATAAGGCACCGTCAATTGGCCGTCGTCTTTCGTCACAGACCTTTCGAGAAGCATCTGCACCTGCGAGCGGAGCAGTTCGAGGTATGACTTGTCGCCGGTCAGCAGGTGGGCGTTTTCGGACGCAATCGCCAGAGGAATTAGCATCCTGCCTATGCCGCCCGAGCTAGTCCAACCCTTGATGCTGCCCCACCACTGGCCGTCGCGGTGCTCGCCGATCTTTCCGGTCGGCCCGATGTTGTCGGGAAGAATGCCGCCGTTCTTGCGGATTCTGTCCATCCACGCCTCGGTGTATTCCAGAACCCACTGCTTGTATCGCTCGTCGCCGGTGTAGAGGAATGCGTTTGTCACCATTGCCGTCGCGCCGAGATTCTCCGGCACGTCGTTCTGTAGCGCCATCTTGTCGAACTTTTCAGTAACCTCCGCCCGACGCTTCTTGTCCACCCACCAGTTCGCTTCGAGATTCTTTATATGGGGGTACAGGAGGTGATCGCGGTCAATCCCCACTGATTCGATACCGGCCTGTGACCATCGTTCCCAGTCGCGGACTACAGACCTATGAAAATAACCGCCGTAGTTTTCGTGGTCGAGCCACGCCTTGACCAATTCAAGGTCGCCGGTTGTCTTGCCAGTCGAGTGAAGCAGTGGTGGCCTGCCCGTGACGTTGAGCAGGGGCCCTTCGCTCCCGTGATACGGTGACCGGATTATTTTGTACTCAGAATCGTAGTTGGGCGCGCTCGGGTCGTCGCCGATGTACAGGCCTGCGAAACGCTCCGCGCGGCGCTTGTTGTCTTCGATAGACGGGTCGGCTATACCAAAATCGTAGAACGACTGACTGCCCTCTCCCATGTGAAACCAGTCTGAGTTGTACGGAATCGCCAGGTTCCAGTACTCGTTGTGAAGCTGGGCCATATAGAAGGGGTGCCGCAGCCCTCTGTCGGTCGCCGAGAAGCCGTCCTCGTAGTAGCGCGTGGTCGAGTTCCAGAATTCGAGGGCGTATCGCAGCACCCGCTCGTCGCCGCCGAGCGCATACAAAAGGCCCCAGTTGTGCGTGATCTCGTAGATGTCGTCCACGTCCTGCACGTAGTACGTCATCATGTCGGACGCGCAGTATTTTTCCACGTACAGGTCTGCGGCCCGCTCCATGACCTCGATCAACTGTCGCTGCAAGAGAGCCCAGGCAGGTGGAGGGGCAAGTTCTGTGGCTGTGATTGTGGGGAGAGTGGCGGTGTATTCGCGGATGGAACCTGCGGTTGCTGTCATCTGATGCCTCGGAGTCGTACGTATTGATGAGGTTGCCCGCAAGCCTATCAGGGCAGTTGACGCATATCAATTGGCGATGAGGAAAATCCTGTCTCCCGCTCGTTAACCGTGCAAATGATGGTGTGATATACTCGCACGGGTGTGCCAGAAGGTGGCTTGCAGAAAAAGACGTGACCAAATAAGGGAGTGTACATGGTTCAGGAGTTGGAGCGAGCGGTAGAGGCCGAACAAAGGCCTTCGATCACGATGAAGTCCCTGCTGGAGGCCGGCGTCCATTTCGGACATCAGCGTCGGCGATGGAATCCCAAGATGAGGCAATACATCTTTGCCCATCGCAACGGAATCCACATAATCGACTTGCAGCAGACGCTGCACTTTATCGAGCGAGCGGCGGCGTTCATCGAGGATGTGGCTGCCCAGGGAAAGAAAGTAATTTTCGTTGGTACCAAGAAGCAGGCCCAGGACACGATCATCACTGAGGCCCAGAGGGCTGGTGCTTTCTTCATCAACACCCGCTGGCTTGGTGGGACGCTCACCAACTGGGCAACGATTCAGACGCGAATCGACCATCTAGTAAATCTTGAGCAGCGCAAAGCAAAAGGGGAGTTGTTCTTGCTTCCCAAGAAAGAGGCGCTCAAGCTCAACGAACAGATCAATCGCCTAAACCGATACCTAGGTGGCATCAAGGACATGACTGAGATGCCTGGTGCACTCTTCATCATCGACGTTGGCAAGGAAGCCATCGCCGTTGCCGAGGCGAAGCGCGTTGGAGTGCCAGTTGTAGCTCTGGTGGACACCGACTGCAGCCCAACGGAGATCGACTACCCCATCCCAGGTAACGACGATGCCATTCGGTCAATTCGCCTAGTCACCTCTCGTATGGCAGACGCCTATATTGAGGGCAATAACCGCCGGCTGAATGTCGATAGCGAGTACGACGAAGGCGACTCGCCAGAGCCGCCGTTGGGGGTTGGCCCCGAGGCAGCGCTTGAAGGGATACAGGACGCCGAGCAAGTTATCTCGACCGTTCCGGAGAATTGATACTCAACAGTTGAGTTTACAGATTATCCGACGACGGCGACGGGTGATGACATAGATTTGTATGACTGGCCCTTCGGGGCCAGCTTTTTGTGAGACACATTTCGAAGTTGAAGTCGAGAAGCGAGGAGGCGATGTGGCTATAACGACGGTGGACATCAAAGCCTTGCGCGAGCTGACCGGCGCAGGGATCATGGACAGCAAGCGGGCCCTCGAAGCGGCAGATGGGAGTATTGAGCGCGCTCAAGAGATTCTTCGCGAGAAGGGAATCGCGTCGGCGGCCAAAAAGTCGGACCGCGAGACCGACCAGGGGCTTGTCGAATCTTATATCCACAGTGGCGGACGGGTCGGCGCGATGGTCGAAGTCAACTGCGAGACAGACTTCGTCGCCCGAACCGAGGACTTTAAAGCCCTTTCGCATGACATAGCGATGCAAGTCGCCGCGATGAACCCAACATACGTCGACGAGTCCGACATCCCGGAGGGCGAAGAGATCAACCCTCAAGAAGCGTGCTTGCTTCAACAGGCATTCATCAAGGACTCTTCATTGACGATCCAGGACCTGATCAAAGAAGGTGTTGGTAAGCTCGGCGAGAACATTCGTGTGAGACGGTTCTCACGGTTCTCACTCGGAGAATAGCTTGGAGTCCGACGCTCCGAAATATGACCGAGTCCTCGTCAAGCTCAGCGGTGAGTCGTTTAAGGGCGAGCGTGGCTACGGTATCGACCCGATCGCAGTTGCATACATGGCGGGTCAAATCAACAGCATCCACGAGCTCGGAGTTGAGGTCGGCGTGGTCGTCGGCGGTGGGAACATTTGGCGAGGCGCGGAGGCCGAGGCAGAAGGGATGGAACGGGCGATGGCCGATAACGCCGGAATGCTCGCCACGGTAATCAATGCCCTCGCGCTCCAAGACGCACTCGAACGCCGGCACGGTGTAGATACGCGGACGCAATCAGCCATCAACATTCAACAAGTTGCTGAGCCGTTCATTCGCCGCCGGGCTATCCGCCATTTAGAGAAGGGGCGGGTCGTCATCTTCGCCGCCGGGACAGGTAACCCGTACATGACAACTGATACTGCCGCGGCACTGCGCGCCGTCGAAATAGAGGCGAGCATTCTATTGATGGCGAAGCATCAGGTGGACGGCATATACTCGGCCGATCCACGAATTCACCCGGACGCAATCAAATACGACGTTCTCACATATGATGAGATCCTCGGCCAACGACTCGAAGTAATGGACGCGACGGCACTCACGTTGTGCATGGACAACGATATACCAATTCTTGTGTTCGACCTCTTCGACGAGGGTAGCCTCGGCCAAATCGTCCGAGGCGAAAAGGTCGGTTCGGTGGTGCGGTCCGCCGTCTGAGCGAGCGGCTGAAGACACTTCAGCCCTTTGTTAGAATATATCTGTTCTGAAAAGCCACGAAATTCTCAGAATGATGCTCCACCGTAACAGTTGAGCGTGTACGAGGAGGTTGCAGATCATGGCTACCGTAGAGGATGTGCTGCTAGACGTCGATTCCAGAATGGATAAATCAGTAGACGCCCTGATTAGCGAACTGAACACTATTCGGACGGGCCGAGCCAGCCCATCGCTGGTCGAAAATCTCTCAGTCGACTACTATGGCGCTTCTACGCCACTGAACCAACTCTCCTCAATATCGGTGCCCGAAGCGCGCCTGTTGGTCATACAACCCTGGGACAAGCAGGCGGTCGGCGATATCGAGAAGAGCATCCTCAAGTCCGACCTCGGCCTCATGCCAAATAGCGACGGCACGGTCATCCGCCTCAACATTCCTCAACTTACAGAGGAGCGACGGCGCGACCTGGTGCGCCTCGTCGGTAAGCGGGTCGAAGAGGGACACGTGGCGGTTCGGAACGTTCGGCGCGATGGCCTCGAAACGCTGCGGTCGTTGGAAAAAGGGAAAGAAATATCTCAAGACGAACTACGTCGTGCCCAGGATGACCTCCAGCAGATTACCGACGGCCACACGGAAATGATGGAGCAGCTGGGTAAGGAGAAGGAAACTGAGGTTATGGAAGTTTGATATCCCAGACTTCCGAGCCGTCAATCTCGAAACCCAGCACTGATGTCGCCGAACAGAAACCCATTCGAAGTTCGGTTCCAAACCACGTCGCCATTATCATGGACGGCAATGGTCGGTGGGCGAGCGAGCATTGCCTTTCCCGTACCGACGGACATCGAGCAGGCACTGAGAATATCCGCCGGATACTCCGGGCGTTCTCCGACCGTGGCGTCCGCTACCTGACGTTATACGCTTTTTCGACGGAGAACTGGGAGCGGCCTACCGAAGAGGTTCGAGCACTCATGCTGATTATGCAAGAGGTGATTCTGACCGAGGCCGAGCGGCTGCACGGAGAAGGGGTGCGGCTCGTACACATTGGCCGACTCGACCGGCTTCCAGCAGAGGTACGGCAAGGTATTCTCGACGCTATCGAGATGACGAAGGATAATACTGGGATAACGGTTGCGCTCGCATACGATTATGGTGGTCGGTCTGAGATAGTTGAGGCGGTCAAAGCAATGGTGGCTGAAAAGATCCCGGTCGACCAGATCGACGAACAGCTTATAGATCGTTATCTCTACACCGCCGACCTGCCCGACCCTGACCTGGTAATTAGAACTGCGGGTGAGATGCGCCTGAGCAATTTCTTGCTATGGCAGGCGGCGTATGCGGAATATTACTCGACATCTACGTTCTGGCCCGACTTCGATGAGCTTGATGTCGACAAGGCCCTGGAAGCATATGGGCAGCGACGACGAAAATACGGCCGGGTTGAAGGGCAGCAGCCCTAGTCCACTGCCGAAAAACTAACGAGTTCGTACTGCGGATAGTCTTTCGCGAACTCGTCTGTAAGGCATTCGATTGACCGCACCATTCCACTTTGTCGGACAGTCGCCTCGTATGTCGAAGCCTGCCCCATTTTGTTGAGCGAGCGGATCAAGACTTGTTCCCTAGTGCCATCCTCTGACGTTTCGATGGTCTCGAACTCTACGCGCCGGTCGAGCCAATCCCATCCCTCGCGCATGAATGCCTCGCGCTCGGCGATCTGAGCACCAGGACTTCCAAGGGCTGCCCATCCTCGGTACGCTCCGTGAAGCTCGGTGAGGTCACCGGAGTGAATGGCTACCTGTCTGGCTAACTGCGGAGTGAGTCTCGACCAGTAACGGCCGCTCGGCATGTCGATAACGTTCGGCGCGAGGCGATGACCGCCGGTGTGCGATAGCTGCCAGACTCGTGTGCCGGGCGCAGAGTATGCTGCACGCAGCTCTTGGTATGTCGGATGGCCGATGGAAGCACAGCAGATGTCGCGCGAGCCGTGCGTACAGACCATGATATCCCGCATACCCTCGTTTTCCTGATGCCATTCGGCGTACTCATCCAGATTTTTATTTTCCAGTAGAGCCAAGACCAGGCCGGAGACGCTTCCTGTCGGCACGAGATATTCATTTCTTATCATCTCGCGCACTGGCCCGTCGGGGCGCGAAAACAGCATGACCCTGGAATACCCGTCTAATGAGTAGGTGTCGTCTGGCTGAATTGCCTGGAGGCGAACGTCTGGACGCTCGGCCAAGACATCCGCAATACCGAGCGGAAAGTTGCGGGAGTCCATGATCTCGTGCTCCCAGGGTGGAGCGACCTCCAGGACGAGGCAGTGCTGCCAGAAGGGTGCGGAGCCGCAGGGGTCCTCCCCGGTCGCCTCTGAGAATACGGCACACATTCGCTTGCGGACGCCGGTCGTTTCGACTGTGGTCACAGTGCTTCACCTCGTTTGAACTCTCGACTCGCGCAAGTGTAGCAAAGCATTAGAGTCCCTGCCATCCATCCCATCGCATTGCGTCGCATGGCTCACGCGATTAGAATGGCCCTCTGTGCAATCGAATACGAACCGGAGGGCGCATGACAGAGCGATGGAGGGTGAGGATAGAGGACGCGGTACGAGTCGATGAAACGCGTCTGCGAGAGACGGTGCTGACGATCTTTCTTAAATGTGGAGTACCTGACGAAGACGCGAAGCAGGCGACTGACGTTCTCGTCACGTCGGACTTGCGGGGAGTTGATAGTCATGGGGTCTCTAACGCACTTCGGGGCTACGTGCGCGGCTTCAGGGACGGCGAACTTAACCCCGCGCCACAGTGGAAAATTCTGCGCGAAACACCGGCGACCGCCAACATCGACTCAGACCGGGGCCTCGGTATCGTCGTTGGGCCCAAGGCGATGGAGATCGCCATCGAGAAGGCGTCGAAGGTTGGCGTTGGAGTCGTGACGATACGCAACAGTAGGCATCTTGGCATGATCTCGTATCACCCTATGATGGCACTTGAACACGACATGATAGGCATGTCGATGTCGTCTTGTCCTGTAAACGTAAATCCGACCTACGGAGCTGAGCCACGATTGGGTACGAACCCGATTGCCCTCGCCGCTCCTGCCGATAAGGAAGTGCCGTTTGTATTCGACGCCTCCACCAGCGTCGTGCCGGCCAACAAACTGATCCTGTCTCATCGTCTGGGGGTGAAGATGCTACCAGGCTGGGTGGCCGATGAAAATGGCATACCGATCATGGAGGAAATCGACGCCCCGGCTCAAAGGCCGGACGGTATCCCAGATGCCAACATGCTGCCGTTGGGGAGCACAAAAGACCTGGGTTCTCACAAGGGATACGGCTTCATGGCAATCGTCGATATCCTTGGCGGCATATTGAGTGGTGGCGGTTACGGTCTCGTCCCTGGACGGCCCAACTTCAATCACTATGTCGCCGCGTACGATGTCGAGGCGTTCATGGACACCGCCGAATTTAAGCGAACGATGGACGAGTGGCTGCACATGCTGCGTACTACGAAGCCAGCGCCGGGACACGATCGTGTGGTCTACGCCGGTCTGGTCGAGGCGGAGACTGTCGAGGAACGGAAGGCCAACGGGATCCCGCTGCATCCGGAAGTCGTCGACTGGTTCCGAACGGCGTGCTCAGACATGGAGATTCCGTTCAACTTGGCGTGAGCGCGGCTAAACGAAGGGGTCTGGCATCATGCCAACGGGAATCTCGATCAAGGTCGGCGCCTCGATGCCCATGGACTCCTTGAGCTTCGTTTCGAGCTCATCAGGACTAGCCACCCTAACGCCTCGGACGCCGTACGCGTCCGCAAGCTTCATAAAGTCGGGATTGTACAACTCAGAACCGTAAGCCCTCCCGTCGAATTTGTTGATCTGGTCACGGTATACGTTGCCAAAGGCGTTGTCGTTGAAGACCAGCACGATGGCGTTGATTCCGTGCTTGACCGCAGTTGCCAATTCCTGGGAGTTATACAGGAAGCCGCCGTCCCCCGAGACCGCAACCACTGGAACGTCCGGCCTCGCGACCTTGGCACCGAGAGCAGTCGGATAGGCGTATCCGAGATTGCCGAAGTATGACGAGGTAATGTATTTCCTTGGCTGCTGGACGGTGAATAGCTCCCGGGAAGCGTATCCGATCTGAGTTACACCTTCGACCAAGATGCCATCGTCGGGCATCGCGTTCTGGATGGCCTCGACGAACTCTCCCTGTGGTTGTACGAAGCTGGCCGGGTTGACTCGCTTTCGTTTGATAGCTGCTATTTCATCGGCGCGGCTTGGACGCACCGGCTGAGCGGCCTTTAGCCGCTGATAGACGCGTTCAAGAGTCACTCTAGCGTCGCCATGCACACCGATCGCCTGCGAGAAGTTGCGACCGATCTCATCGGCATCTACGTCGATCTGGATGATGCGATGTTCCCCCGTCAAGTTCGTCCGTCCGAGGCGGCTACCGACAGCCAGCACCAGGTCGGCATCTTGTACGAGCTTGTCCAGTTCCGGCGGACCAAATCGCCATCCGGGCGTCCCGACGCTGAGAGGATGATCGTATGGCAGCGAGCCCTTACCGTCGGCTGAGGTAATCACCGGCGCTTGGATGTGCTCGGCGACCCTTTGCAAAATGTTGTTGGCATCGGAGAGAGTGACGCCCCAACCGGCCCAGATGAGCGGGTGCTTGGCTTGAGCCAGCATCCCAACCACTTTTTCTACGTCTTCGTCGTCTGGCGCAAGAGGCTCGTAGATGGCCTGTTCTAGCAGGTCCACGTCGTCCTCAGCAGCTAAAGTGTCCCATGCTATCTCAATCTCGACTGGCCTTTGTCGCCCCGTTTTAAGCTGTCGGAACGCCTCGTGAACAGTTGCAGGCACGTCGGCAACTGAGGTCATCCTCGCCGCCCACTTGGTGATCGGACCGACCACGTCGAGTTGGTCGTTAACCTCGTGCAGTGCCCCGGTGTCCTTGCCTATTTCATGCGTATACGCCTGGCCGGACACGAGTAGCGTTGGAGTCGACGCAGAGTAGGCCGTCCCAACGCCCGCAGTTGCGTTCAACAGGCCCGGCCCAGGAACCACGAGCGCGGTGCCAATCCCGTCGCCGCCTGCCTTGGAGTAGCCGAAGGCCATGTACGCAGCGGCCTGCTCATGGCGCACTGTTATGAACCGAATGCCCGGCTCATGATAGAGAGCGTCCATCGCGTGATACATCTGGACTCCCGGCATCCCGAAGATCGTCCGCACGCCCTCCCTGTGCAGCGACTTGATAAGTGCCTGTCCGCCCGTCATTCGTGCCATTCAGTTTGTTCTCCACCATCGAAAATGCCCGCTACAGGGTACAGGGTTTGCTACTTGTGGGATACCCTCGCACAGCCCAGAAGGATGCGGTATCATTCCGTCATTCGTCTCACAGGAGGCCGCTGTTTGTCTCGCGCCAGAAAGATTCAGTCCGTAGCTCTTGGGGTCATCGTCGTACTACTGCTCGGTTTCTTCGCAGCAGGCTGGTACTACTCGGGGGAGATTAAAGATGGCGGCCTGGTCGTAAAGCATGAGCCGGACACCTTCGATCTGCGGGTTGCCTCGATTGCTGGCGGCAGGGTCACCCTTGAGACCACGCCGGAAACGTCGAGCAACGATCGGTGGAATAAAGAAGGCTTATGGGGATTGGCTTCCGACAATACATACAACCGAGTCAGTCGAATCGTCGACACGACTGAAAACACGGCGATTCGAGACCTGGTAGCGCTGGGCCCCCTGCCGAGCGTCGGTGATCCAGTCCGCATTGACAGCTTCACCTTTCCCGGAGACCCGATGCAGGCTCACGGCATCGAGTTTCAGGAGGTTGGCATTCCAGCGGCTCTCGGCACATTCCCTGCGTGGCTGACGCTGGGTGAATCGGACACATGGGTGATACTCGTACACGGTAAGGGCGCGAACCGCCGTGAAGCCCTCCGTCTTCTCCCCACCTTGGTTGACAAGTGGTATTCGACTTTGACGATTACTTACCGCAATGGGGAGGGACTCCCGCCCAGTCCAAGCGGATACTATCAGTACGGGGCCGAGGAATGGGAGGATCTCGAAGCTGCGGCGACTTTTGCGTTGGCCGTCGGGGCGAAGGATCTCATACTCGTCGGATTCAGCATGGGCGGGGGTATCGTGACGAGTTTTCTCTACGAGTCGTCGGTTACGAGCCGCGTCAAGGGTGCGATTCTCGACTCTCCGGCGCTAAGTCTCGACGCTTCGGTCGACCACGGGGCAAGCCAGAGGAGCTTTGTTGGAGTACCTCTTCCGGGCGCACTGACAGGGCTTGCAAAATTCCTGACAACCCTGCGCTTCGGGATCAATTTCCAGGATATCAACTACTTGAATCGCGTCGAAGAACTTTCGACCCCAATCCTGCTGTTTCAGGGAGACGACGACCCGACGGTTCCCGTCTGGCTATCAGACCAGTTCTCAGATTCTCTGCCCGACTTGGTAGAGTACGTTCGTGTCAGCGGGGCGACGCACGTCGGTTCGTGGAACGTTGACCCTGAACGATACGAAGATGCCGTGCGTCGATTCCTTGCGGGTTTGGACTAAGGACAATCCACAAAATTTCTTGTAGCACGCTCTCACCCCAACCCTCTCTCGCCGGGAGAGGGGACAGGTTCTCTCCCCCTTTACGGGGGAGAGTTAGAGTGGGGGTGAACGGCGTACCCACCTTCCAGAACCACTCAACAGAATCTATTTGATTGTGCTTAGTCGCCCTGACTCGACAACTCTTTGACTCGTTTGACGACTGCGTTACGGTCGACTTTTTCAGCATCGTCCTCTCGTCTGAGCTTTAGCTCGACGACGCCCTGCTTGATATTCCGGGGGCTCACGACCAGCCGAATGGGCAGTCCCATCAGGTCTGCGTCGTTGAATTTCACACCGGCTGACTCGTCACGGTCGTCGAGAAGCACTTGAAGTCCCGCAGCCTGCAACTCGTCGTGGAGGGCCGTGGCCTCCGTCGCAACGTCTCCCTTGTCGTAGTTCAGGGCTGTGATCCAGATGTCATACGGCGCGATTGTGGGTGGGAAAACGATACCTTTGTCGTCGTTGTTCTGCTCAATGCTGGCGGCCAAGAGGCGGCCAACGCCGATGCCGTAGCATCCCATGATGATCGGGTCTTGGCTTTCGTTCTGAGTCGGGAAGTACGCCCCGAGAGCCTCGCTGTACTTCGTCCCCAGCTTGAAGACGTGCCCAACCTCGATACCGCGCTTCGCGACCATAGGCGTGCCGCACTCCACACACAGGTCACCTTCTTTGGCGAGAGCGATGTCTGTCATGATCTCCGCGGTAAAATCTCGACCGTAGTTGGCGTTGCGGAGGTGGTAGTCTTCCTTGTTCGCCCCGACAACAAAGTTGGAGCCGAGCAAAACGGAGTCGTCTACGATGACCCGAATGCCGTCGAGCCCAATAGGAGACGCGGAGCCTGCAACGAGACCGGCCTTTTGCACTTCGTCAGGGGAGGCGATTCGCAGATCGACGACCTTCAACGTGTTTTTGAGTTTGATCTCGTTCACATCGAGATCGCCACGGATGACGACGAACACGACATCGCCGTCGGCGGCATAGAAGACGGCTTTGAGCGTCTTGCCTGTCGGCACTTCGAGGAACTCCGCTAACGTCTCAATGGTCTTGATTCCATGCGTATGAACTTCTTCAAGGGGCAGTGGGTCCTCAATGGGCTGCTCAGGCTTAACGAACCTGGCCTTTTCATCGTTGGCAGCATATGAGCACGTCTCGTTCTCACACATGAGGATGGTGTCCTCGCCTGCATCAGCGAGAGCCATGAACTCATGGGAGTCCTTGCCTCCGATAGCGCCGCTGTCGGCGTCCACCATGACGATGTTCAGGCCGCATCGTTCGAAGATGCGCTTATAAGCCCGGACCATCTCTTGATAACTGAGGTCGAGACCTTCTTCATCGGCATCGAAGCTGTACGCGTCCTTCATGTCGAATTCGCGTACCCGAAGAAGTCCAGCACGAGGACGCTCTTCATCGCGGAATTTGGTCTGAATCTGGTAGAGCACGCGCGGAAGGTCACGGTAGCTGTGGACATTCGCTTTGACGATACTGGTGATGACCTCTTCGTGCGTCGGTGCGACCACGAGTTCGCGATCGCGGCGGTCCTTGAGCCGGAACATCGTATCGCCCATCACGTCGGCGCGACCGGACTTTTTCCAAAGCTCTAACGGTTGAAGTGCGGGCATTCGGAGTTCTTGCCCTCCTGCGTTGTCCATTTCTTCGCGAATGATCTGCTCAATCTTCCGCAGCGATCTCCACGCAAGTGGCAGGTACGAGTACACGCCGGCGGACACTTGATAGATAAGTCCGGCGCGGAGCATAAGCCGATGGCTGGCAATCTCTGCCTCGGCAGGGTCTTCACGTAGTGTCTTTTCCAACAGTCGGGATACGAGCATGTTGTGTTACGTCCCTTCTTCCATGACGGCCTTGGCCTGACGGACTCCTTAGCGTCTTCACCTAGTACAGCAGATTCCACTTCGGTTGGACTGGGGCCAATCCCATAGGTGCTCGTCGAGCGAATCTGCAAGGCGTCCGAGAGGATCTTACCAAGCGCCTGGTCCACACGGTCCTCACGAACGATCTCGAGGGCAAACTGGTTAACTAGACCTCTGTGAGACTTCGGTGGGCGTATGCCATAGTGTATCAGTAGGGCAAGAGCGGCGTGATGGATTGCGTAGTATGCGCGATCGGCGGCTGTTCGGAGACTTCCTCGCTCGTGGCTGACCTGGCTGTCTAGAAGGAACTCCTCCGCTAGCTGTATATGCTTTTTCGACACCCTTTCGGAAGGTTCCATCGTCATAGAGCACCACACCTTGTTGGATCACGTCAATTATGAACCACGGTCGCAGGTAGACTTGATCGTCCCATTCGCTCGATGTATACCAAACGAACTGAATGACGATCAGGTTTACAAGAAAGAGATCCGTGCGAAGCTCGCTGACTCTGTCTTGGACTTCCAGCGGTGCGTCGCTGATGACCAAGATGTCGATATCGCTCTCGTCGTTGTCGTCTCCCCGCGCGACCGAGCCAAATAGCACGATGGAGTGTATCTGGTGTCTGAATTCCGTAAGGATCCGTTCGGTGAGTTCATCGGCGATGCCGCGCCGTATGGACTGAGTGGTGGTCATTTCCGTGCACTCCTCAACTCGCCGCCGGTCCGATCAAATCCTGCTCTGCTTTGCCGACCTCCTCCATCAGAGCGGTGAGCATCTCGTCCTCAGCGACGATGCGGGCCTTTTGACCCTTGCGGAAGATGATGGCGCGTCCGGCACCTGCAGCGATACCGACGTCTGCGTCCTTCGCCTCGCCGGGGCCGTTTACCTCGCAGCCCATGACGGCGACTTTGATGGACGTTTTCACTTTCCGGAGCATCTCATCGACGGTGTTGGAGAGCTTGTGGACGTCTACGTCTGCTCGTCCACAACTGGGGCACGCCACGAGCACGGCACCCTCTTTTCGAAGCTCCAGGGACTTGAGGATTTCTAAACCGGTGTATACCTCTTCACGCGGGTCGTCGCTGAGGGACACGCGGATTGTGTCGCCGATGCCCGAGTACAGTAGCGTCCCGAGGCCAATCGAGCTTCTAATGCTGCCTGATTTTGCCGTCCCTGCCTCGGTGATGCCCAGGTGGAGCGGGTAGGGCACGAGTTCCGCCATCCGTCGGTATGCCTCGACTGTCGTGTCGATATCGAAGGCTTTCATCGAGATTTTGATGAGGTCGAAGTCGAGATTTTCGAGAATGCCGATCTCCCATAGGCCGGTTTCGACCATGTGGTCGACGACGGTGTACTCGCCTAATTGGGCCTCACTTGGTTTCGGCAGCTTGTTCACGCCGTCGAGGTGCCGCGACTGCCCACGCGCACCTATCTTGCCTACAGGCGGCAGGCTGCCGAAATTCACACCAATGCGGATGGGTACTTCACGCGCCTTTGCTTCCCTGACGATCTCCTCGACTTTGCCCTGATCCCTGATATTACCCGGGTTTAGCCGTAGGCAGTCGACGCCGCTCTTGAGCGATTCGAGGGCAAGCTGGTAGTGGAAGTGGATGTCTGCAATAACGGGGATGTTGGTCTGCTTCACAATCTCGGCAAGGGCCTGCGCGGCCTCCATGTCCGGGACGGCACAGCGGATAATGTCGCATCCCGCCTCTTCGAGCCCGCGAATTTGAGCGACCGTCGCAGCTACATCGCGAGTGTCCGTCTTGGTCATCGACTGCACAGTCACGCGTGCATCGCCACCAACGGCAACGTCACCGACATGAATTTGCTTTGAAACGCGACGCTTGGTCACCGCTTCACGGCCTCGCACTGTGGGTTTGGGTCGAGACCTATTCTACCGGATAAAGCTGTCGCCCGCGATAATTCGGACTATGTCTCGGTAGCTCATCACTACAATGAGGCTAATGAGGAGTCCGAACCCGACCAGGTGGACGAGACCCTCGCGCTGGGGGGATATGCGTTTGCCGCGTCTTACCCACTCGATGACGACGAATAGGAGGCGGCCACCATCGAGTGCGGGTATCGGAAGGACGTTTATTACTCCGAGGCTGATGCTCAACAGTGCTACGAACTCGAACAGCGGCGAGAAGCCGATGTTCGGAATCTCCTCGGCGATCTCTCCGGTCACCTGCGCGATACCGACGGGGCCTGTGATTCCAGGGTCTGGACCGCCACGCGCCCACTGGCTCAGCCCGGTTTGCGTGAGGGTTATCACGTCCCATGTGCGACCAAACGCCATCGGAATCGATTCCCACAATGGAAAGCTGCGTTTGACGATCTTCGGATTCGCCGTTCCGATCATGATGCCGATGGCACCTTGTCGTATGCGGTCTCCTAACTTGGTATCGGGGTTGAGGTTCTGCGCCTCCTGCAGCGACAACTCGATTACTGGGTCGGTCACAAGCTCGACAACGGTCTGGTTAGGCGGCTTGAGCCGAGGAGTGACGGTTACCTTGTCGACTGGCGCGAGTTCCGGGGAGAAGGCCAGGCCGGTGACAAGCATTCCGCGGCGGATAGTCAGCTCTGTCGGCTTGCCGAGGCGCGACGTGACCGCTTGTACGAGTTCGAGGTGGTTGTCGACCTTCTGCCCTTCGACTTCGAGAATCGAATCTTGCGCTCTAAGTCCTGCCTCATGCGCCGGAGAGTTGGGTGAAACACCTGTGATAGTCACGGTGCCGACGACGACATCGTGTGGCAGTGTGAAGAGCGTAGTGAAGACGATGATAGGGAACGCGAGGTTCATGAACGAACCGGCGACCAGGACGATTGCGCGCTTCCACACCGGTTGGCGGGCGAAGCTCTGAGGGTGTGTGGGGTCTTCCTCGCCGACCATGCGGACGAAGCCGCCTAGCGGGATCCAGTTCAACGAGTAGATCGTGTCCCGGTATCGAAACCCGGCTATGCGGGGCGGGAACCCGAAGCCGAATTCGGTGACCTTGATGCCGAACCATTTCGCCGTTACGAAGTGGCCAGCCTCGTGAATGAAGATAAGAAATCCGAGGACCGGTACGATTAGCAGCCAGCCAGGTAATCCAAACATCCGCTACGCCTCCTCCACTATCCCCGCAACCCGTTTTTTTGCCCACATCGCCGCCGCGATGGTGTCCTCGACAGTCGGCTCCATGATGGGCTCGAACTCGTCCAGCGCCTGTTCGATGACGACTGGAATATCCGTGAATTTTATTTTCCTCTGTAAGAACGCTTCGACCGCGATCTCGTCAGCACCGCACAACGCCGCCGGCCATGTCCCGCCTCGCTTGGCGACGTTCAACGCCAACTCGAAGCACGGGTACCGTTTTGGGTCGAGTGCTTGAAACGTCAACTCGCCCGCGCCGACCGGGTCGAACTTTTGTATTGCGCCGTTCGCCACTCTTTCCGGATAGAACATCGAATACTGAATCGGTAGATGCATGTCTGGAGGGCTGATCTGTGCCTTTACCGAGCCGTCCACGAACTCGACCATCGAGTGGATGAGGCTCTGTGGGTGGATGACAACTTCGATATCGTCCCAATCCACGCCGAACAGATAGTGTGCCTCGATCACCTCGAGGGCTTTGTTCATCAGGGTCGCCGAGTCAACTGTGATCTTCGGGCCCATGTTCCAGGTTGGGTGTTTCAGCGCCTGCTCTGGCGTTACCTTATCGAGCTGATCCGGGTCGAGATCGCGGAACGCGCCGCCGGACGCTGTAATAATGAGCTTCGAGATCGTTTTGCTCTCTCCTCGAATGCATTGCCAGATAGCGTTGGGCTCGCTGTCGGCGGGGAGCAACTCGACGCCATACTCCCGTGTCAAGTCCACCAGAATTGGGCCAGCCAAGACGATTGATTCCTTGTTTGCGAGGACGATCTGCTTTCCGGCCTTGATCGCCGCGATCGTGGGGCCGAGGGCAACGTCTCCGACTGTGGCAGTGACGACAATATCCACTTCTGGCAGGGTGACCATCTCCTCCATCGTGGACGCCGTGCAGCCGTTTGAAGTTAGAGCAGACCTTTCAGTTTGCGTTCCCCCGAAAGAAACGTAGCTGGGATGGAACTCTTTGATCTGCTGATTGAGGAGGTCGTAGCTTTTACGGGCGGCCAGGCCAACTACACGAAACTCGTCGGGGAAAGCCCGAACGATGTCCATCGTTTGGGTGCCGACGGACCCCGTGGAGCCCAGCACGACCAGCCCTTTCATTGCACTCCCCATATTACAAAGTAGTATACCAGCACAAGGTTGAAGACAATCGAGTCCAGCCGGTCGAGGACACCGCCGTGACCAGGCATGAGCCAGCCTGAGTCTTTGACCTTCGCAAGCCGTTTGAGCTTCGATTCGACGAGATCGCCCGCCTGCCCGACGATTCCCATCAGACCACCGAGTATGACGATGGCAACCATTTCAGCCTCGAGGTTGAGCGCAGCCGCCGCAACGGTGGCTGCCACGATTGCTGCCACGAATCCGCCGACTGCGCCTTCCCACGTCTTCTTCGGGCTGATGGTCGGGGCGAGAGGCCGCTTGCCGATGGCCTTTCCGACGAAAAAAGCAGCGGTATCAGTCGAGAAGGTCACGATGAACAGGAAGAAGACCCATTCGAGACCCTGGTCGATGCCTCGGAGTAAGGGGGCATGGGCAAGGAATGCACCGGAGTAAAGTACCGCGCCGAGTCCGATCCCCCAAAACTGAGTGTTTAGTCCTTTTATAGATTTGACGGCAACTAATAATACTGCGATCACAGCCATTACCAGCCAAATTCCCTGAACGGCTCGCAATGGAGGAGAGTTCTCTGGTGTATATGCAAAGTGGGAGACAACAAGAATCATGGCCATGATGGCTATAGTCAACTGCGGAAGCTTTATTCCTTGATTTAGGGCCATCCGACAAACCTCGAGGGCTACTACACCTGCGAAAAGTGCCACAACTACACTAAACCACGGCTCGCCGACCCAAACGACCAGGACGAGCAGCGGGATGCCGACGGCAGCGGTGGTAAGGCGAGCGATCATGCTATGCTTTCCGAGGGTTTCAAGGCATTCGTATTGAACCATAAGTCAGAGGGTGACGCGATGGCTGAGCGACGATCTGGTGGCCGTGGCCGCGAGATAAGAGGAGGCTGACAATGCTCATTCCAGTGCTGGCCATAGTCGATACCCTTGCTCTTGTAGGTGTCGCCGCAGTAATAGGACGGAAGTTTTTCGTTACCAGGGACCGAGGCTTCCTCTGGCTGTTCGCCGCGCTCGTAGTCTGGCCGGTCGCCCAGCTTGGCATGTTCTTCGGATACAGCAGATGGGTCGATACCGTCCCGACCATTGGGTCTCTGTCGTCCGGCGAGTTGGTGTCGGTCGTTCTGTACTCCCTCGACTTTATCGAGCGGTCGCTGCTAATTGTCGCCATCTTGATGCTATATCGGGGATCGAAAACGCTGAGACGGACAGATGAGTACGAGGTCTCGACCGTTCCGCTACACCCGTTGCCCGAGCCAAACATATAGAGGCCCACCATGACAGCCGACCGGCCACGATTGATCTACTACCAGGATGCGCACCACTTTCACGCCAAGCAGCTCGACCCGCCGGTGAATATCCAAAAACTCCGATGGCCGGTCGACGAATTACTTGGCACCGGCGTCGACGTGCTGGCGTTTGGGCTGGGGTACGGCGATGTCTACTTCCACGACAGCAAGGTCGGGCGCGTCGTCGGCCAGATGCAGGATGTGTGGGACAGCTACATCGACTGGCGCATCATGAGAATGGTCAAGGATGCTCGGGAACTGGGCACCGACCAGCTACGAGAGGTTATCGAGCGCGGCAAAGAGAAAGGCCTGAAGGTTTTTCCCAGTCTTAAGCTCCAAAGCTGCGACCGGCCGGGCTCCGACCGCTGCGGCCTGCTGAAGTGGCACCATGCCGACGAAGTGTGCATGGTGGAAAAGGACGAGTTTCACCCCCGCTACGAGTGGTGCTACGACTACGCCAATCCGTTAGTACGTGAGGACAAACTCAAAGTGATTCGGGAGATCATGGCCGACTATCAGGCCGACGGTGTCGAGCTCGACTTCATGTTCGTCCCAAAGTTCTTCAAGACAGGCGAGGAAGAGAAGAACTCGCAGTTGATGACGGACTTCGTTAACGACGTTCGCCACCTCGCCGACGAGATCGGGCACGATCAAGGTAGAAAGATCACGGTCAGTGCGCGAGTCTTCCATCAGCGCGACGCGAACCTCAGGTTAGGCCTCGACGTGGAGACTTGGGTAAAGAACGGCAGTCTCGATATGGTCGTCGGGCAGATGTCCGAGCAATTCATGGACACGGGTGCGTTCGACCTTCGTTGGCTCGTCGACGCGGCGCAAGCTACCCACACTGCTGCATATGTCCGCCCGACCAGGCGAGTTTATGACGAACGCTCAGCCGCGCCGACGGTTGAGATGTACAGAGCATTTGGTCAGACTGCTCGGCGACAGGGTATCGATGGTCTGTACCTGGGCTATCTTCGGTGGCCGTTTAGTCAGGTCGAGTACGAAATTCTCCGAGACGCCGCTTACCCGGAGCCCTTTGCCCGCCGCGATAAACGCTACCTCTTGCAGCCACTTGAGTCTGGACTCGTCCTCGAAGAACTTGTTGACTATCAGGGTGGCTACCCTAAGAAACCCCACCGCTCGGAGGACGAGATCACCGACCCACCGGAGCGATATCTGCCCATAGATTTGGTTGTGGGAGAGACGGTCAGTATCCCCATCATCGTGTCCGACGATCTCGAAAGCGCCCGTGCCGACGGCGAGTTGAGAAAGCCGATTTTGACACTCCGGTTCTCCCAATACTGCGTCGAGGACGAGATCGAAATTCGGTTCAACGGTGACGTTCTTCCAGTAGAAAAGGCTGACGTGACCGACGAGCTTGCGGTCACGATGCCGGTCAGTCCTCGGGGAAGTTCGTTCGAAGGGGCATTGGGAATATCTGCTCACTGGTTTCGCTTCAAGCTGGAAGTAGAGTCGCTTCGAGAAGGCAAGAACGTCGTAGAGATCGAGACCAAGCGCACGGACAAGTTCGCTGGCTTCACGCGCTCGCTGAACGGCGTCGAGATTCAGACGCGCTACAAGGATTTTGTCCGCCCAGAGAGTTTTGAAGTCGAACGTGTCGCCCCGAGGTGGTGATTCGGGCCGGTGATATTGGATGGTTCCTCAGGTGGGCGGGTGTTCAGTCCGCCGAGTTGCTATCATGGAAGCGACTCTTTCTTTAGGGGGCAAGTGTATGCCTGAAACGATGAAGGCAGTCCGCAAGGTCGAACCGGCTCATGGTCTGGTGCTCGAAGAAATTCCGATACCGGAGATCGGACGGGACGAGGTTCTGATCGCTGTTGAGGCAGCCAGTGTGTGCGGCACCGATCTGCATATCTGGAAGTGGGACGAGTGGGCCGCGAACCGCATCAATCCGCCTCAAACGATTGGGCACGAGTTCGCGGGCACCGTTGTGGAAATCGGTCCCGGAGTTGAGCAGGTGGGAATCGGCGACTACGTGTCTGCCGAGAGTCACATCACTTGCGGTTTGTGCTTCCAGTGCCGCACGGGACAGGCCCATATGTGCCCTCGTACGAAGATACTGGGCGTCGACCGTGACGGGACTTTCGCAGAGTACGTGTCTGTGCCCGAAAAAGTGGTATGGCAGAATGACCGGAGCAAAATGCCCCCGGAGATTGCCACTCTGCAAGAGCCGTTCGGTAATGCTGTGTTCGCGACATTGGTGCACGAACTCGCAGGGCAAAGCATTGCTGTTCTTGGTTGCGGTCCCGTCGGTCTGTTCTCCATTGGAATCGCCAAGGCCTCCGGCGCGTTCAGCGTGCTGGCAGTTGACATCAACGACTATCGGCTCTCGCTTGCAAAGACAATGGGTGCCGACGAAGTCTTCAACCCCTTTGACGACAAGGACAAGAGTGACGTGGCCGACTGGCTCGTCGAGATGAACGAGGGCTTCGGCGTGGACATCGTTCTGGAAATGAGCGGCGCGGCGAGTTCCGTCGATGCGGCGTTCCGAGGCGTTCGCAATGGTGGCCGAGTAACGTTATTTGGCATTCCATCGAAGCCGGTGCTGATCGATGTGGCCGAGAGTATGATCTTCAAGAACCTGACCGTCCTCGCTCTCAATGGACGCCGTATCTTCGACACCTGGTACAAAACGAGGTGGCTGCTGGAGAGCAAGGTCGTTGACCTGCGTCCACTCATCTCAAGAGAGGTCGGACTCGAAGACATAGAGGAGGCAATGCAGCTTCTGGACGGCGGCGAGGCAGGGAAGATTATCATTCGTCCAAACGCTAACCTCGAAGTGCCCGAGGCATCCACCGAAGGCCGCGAACAAGACCCTAATGTCCACGGCCAACTTTTTCACCGGTAGTCTCGCAGTCGATGACCGACCAAAACCTGCTCAGCCTGATTGGTAACACGCCGCTCGTGCGGCTGCGACGACTCGAATCCAAGCCCGGCGTCAAAATGTACGCCAAGCTGGAGGGTCAGAATCCCTCAGGCAGCATTAAAGACCGCGTGGTAATCGGTCTCGTAAAGTCCGCCGAGGAGCGTGGAGATATTCGACCCGGCCACACGATTGTCGAGGCCAGCAGCGGCAATACTGCGATCGCGCTCGCAATGGCATGTAGGCAACGTGACTATCAGGTCCACGTGGTTATCCCCGAAGATGCTGCGCCGAACATCGGTGACATTCTTCATGCATATGGGGCGGAGGTGACCTGGTGCGAGTCCAATGCCGGGATGAATCGCGCCATCGAGTTGGCCAAGGAGATTGCCGAGGAACGTGATGGCTACTACCTCGGCCAGTTCTCAGACGAAGTGAACGTCCGCACACACTATCAGACGACCGGCGAGGAAATCGTCGAGGCACTGCCGAGGGTGGACGCATTTGTCGCGGGTATCGGCACCGGCGGGACGATCATGGGGGTCGGTCGACGGCTGAGGGAGGCGAACCCGGACGTTCAGATCGTGGGCGTGGAGCCGCGAATGGGCGAGAAACTGCACGGACTTCGAAGTCTGTCGGAGAGTTTTGCTCCTCCGCTTCTCGACCTCGATCTGTTGAACAGTAGGTTCCTTGTTGACAGCGCGACTGCCATCAAAGCGACTCGCCGAATCATTCGTGAGGAAGGGATCCTAGCCGGTATATCCGCAGGTGCGACGTTGAGTGTCGCGGTACGTTGGGCCGAGCGAATGGAGTCAGGCACTATCGTTATCATGTTCTCGGACGGTGCCTGGAAGTACCTGCCCGCGCGGCCCTGGGACGCCGCGGACCGCGGTGACGAGGAACTCGACGAAATCTACTGGTGGTAAATCACAGAGTCGTGTGATGCTGCGCGGTCTGAGCGGCGGTATGATTTTGTGGACGAAGAATCACTAAGGACAATTAACAAAGTTTCTTGGAGCAGGCCCTCACCCCAACCCTCTCCCGGCGGGAGAGGAGGCAGGTTCTATCCCCCTTTACGGGGGAGAGTTAGAGTGGGGGTGAAGGCGCTAACCCATCTTCCAGTACCGTTCAACAGAATCTATTTGATTGTACTTAGACTAGGTGCACCACAGTGATAGACGCGCTGAATCTCGAAAACATCGTGAAGACCTACGGCGACCGACGGGTCGTCGATGGTGTTTCGCTCGATGTCCATGAGGGCGAGATTTTTGGGTTGGTCGGTCCGAACGGGTCGGGAAAGACGACCACGATTCGCATGGCCCTCGATATCATTCGCCCGGACTCCGGGATCGTTGCGCTATTCGGAAAGCCGCCGTCGCGCGACTCGCTGGCGCGGATTGGTTACCTGCCGGAAGAGCGCGGGTTGTTTCAGCGGTCGAAGGTGACGCAGATACTCACCTACCTCGGCAGGTTGAAGCGAATGGACTCGTCGAGCGCGTTGGCGAGAGCTGACGAACTGCTGACCAGGGTCGGTTTGTATGAGCACCGAGACAAAAAAGTTAGCGCTCTTTCACGAGGGATGAGTCAACTCGTGCAGTTCGCCGGTGCGCTTATTCACAAACCGGAATTGATTATCCTTGACGAGCCGTTCTCAGGCCTGGACCCGTTAAACGTCCAACTGATGAAGGAGATGATCCGGGAGCAGCGAGAAAGCGGCGCTTCGATCATATTCAGCACACACCAGATGACCGATGTCGAGGAGCTTTGCGAGCGGGTGCTGCTCATCAATGATGGCAATGTTCTGCTGTATGGTAACCTCGCGGAGATAAAGCATGCGCGAGGGACTCACAACGTCCGCATCGTAGCCGACCGCGAGCCCGCGTCAGTACCCGGAGTGGTCAAGGCCGAATCGACCAATGGGTACTACGAGTACGCCGTGAGTGAAACGAGCCGGCCTGAGCAGGTCATCCGGGCATTCCTTGATGCCGACATCCATGTTGAGCGGTACGAGGTCGTTTTACCAACGCTAAACGAGATATTCATCGACGAGGTGAGTCGTGCCCGACACAGTGAGTGAGGCGCGGGTTGTCTTCACCGAGGAGTTTCGTCGAACGGTGCGACGAGTCTCGTATGTTCTCGTAACACTAGCAGTCCCCGCGATTCTGGTATCGGTGTTTGTCGGTGTTGTGGCCGTCCGTGCATTCGTCGAGCGAGAAGAGGACGACGAGCCAAAATTAACAGGCGTTGTCAATTTGTCGGCGGATCTACGGCTTCCGACTGGCAACTTTTCGGGGATGGTGGCGCTTTCGACCCGGGAACAGGGCACCGAGGCGCTCCTCGATGGATCGGTATCAGAACTGTACGTGATCCCTATTGACTACTTGCGGATCGGCTCTCTGGAGTGGTTGACCGCGAGCGAAGGGGCTTTCGCCGCTTTTGATCCTGGTCCCGGCGGCGAGAGCAGAGCGCGCATTACGAATCTTCTCCGACTCGCGCTTGCCGAACAAGAACTGCCGAGGGACATACTCGCCCGCGCGATGGTACCGGCGACCTTCGAGCGCACGCGCATCGGGGACGACGGGCAGCCGGTTACTGACGAGGACGACTTCAATTTCGCGCCGCTCCTGCTTTCGTTTGGTGGGAGCTTTATGCTGCTGTTCGCGATCTCGATGGGCGGCAGTTCCCTGGTGCAGTCGGTCGCGGAAGAGAAAGAGACCCGCATGATTGAGGTGCTCCTGACCTCGGCCAAGCCGATGTCGATCATGGCAGGGAAGGTGCTCGCAATCGGGCTGGCGGGGTTGATTCAGATGACGGTGTGGCTTGGTGCGTTCGTCATTGTCGTACCACTGATCTTCGATATTTTCCCGGATGGGCCAGCATTCGATATCGATCCGATATTGGTCATCTGGGTCGTTTTCTTCTTCGTCGGAGGGTACTTTATCAGCGGGGTGCTGTTGTCAGGCCTTGGCGCGATTTCAACTGGAGTCAAGGAGGCGAACCAGCTTTCGATGATGGTGATTCTACCCTTGGCGTCCCCTTTCTGGTTCGTGACCGCGGTTGTCGGCAACCCCGAAGGCGCGATGGCGACCGGGTTATCCCTCTTCCCGCTCACGGCTCCGATAACAATGCTCATCCGAATCGCAATAAGCGAACCCCCGGTCGTCCAGATCGTCGCAAGCGGCCTGATTCTCGTCGGTTCGGGAGTTGTGTTGCTGTGGCTATCCGCGAGAGTCTTTCGAGCGGCACTTCTTCTGTACGGCCAACGAATGTCGTTTGGCCAGGTCTGGACAGCGCTGCGACAGTCCGGGGCATGAAAGTCGTTCACTTGGAGGTTCCGACGTCTTGAACATGTGGAGTGAGACCCAAACAGTATTCGCTGAAGAGGTCAGACGTGGTTCCAGCCGGCTCTGGTACCGAATCGCCAGCCTCGCCGTGCCCGTAATGTTGATCGTTACGCTTGTCGTGATGCCGTTAATCCGCGCGGCTTTCCTGGACGACGAGAGCGCGGTGCCGACTCTGGAAGACAGCAATACCGGCTTGGTGGACTTGTCTCGGTTGCTCTCTATTGAACGGGTGTAGGACGCTGGGATCCGCAACTACGTGGACCGGCAGACGGGAGTTGACGCCCTAGTCAGCGATGACGTTACGGCGCTGTTCGTCGTTCCAAATGACTACGTCGCGACCGGCAAGGTTGAGTGGCTGCACACCAAGTCGCGCGCCTCCGAAGAGTTTGCGGGCGATGCACCTGTCAGAAAGATCGAATCGCTTCTTCGTGACGCTGTAATATCCGACCACTTGTCGAACGAGGTCAAGGAGCGCTTCATCGCTCCTCCGACGTTTGTAGCTGGAGTCATTCAGCCAGACGGTACCGTTGACGAGGGAACCGAACAAGCGAGCCTTCTGTCGGTTTCATATATCTTCGCCTTCATCCTGGTGTTCTCGATTCTGACTGGTGGGGGTTTCCTTCTCGAAAGCGTGTCAGATGAGAAACAGAATCGGATGGTTGAGATTATCCTGACCTCGGTCTCGCCGCTCGGCATGATGACCGGCAAAGTGTTGGGACAGGGCGCGTTGGCGTTGGTGCAGGTCGTCTTGTGGGTCGGGTCGCTCGCGTTAATTGGACCTCGGCTGTTCGACGCGGCGCCCGAATTGGGTGAACTGCCGATAGGGCTTGCTGAGGTCGTATGGCTCGTGCTGTTCTTCATGGCGGGGTACTTCGTCGTTGCTGTTGTCATGTCCGCGCTCGGAGCCGTGACGGCGTCATACAAAGAAAGCTCACAGATTTCCGCAATAGTCACGGTGCCGGTCATCCTGCCGCTGATGGTTTTCCAATTCATAGTCGGTAATCCAGATGGAATACTGGCCCGGGTGCTTTCTTTCATTCCGATTACTGCGCCGATGACCATGGTCTTGAGGCTCGGAGAGACCGACGTATCGACAATCGAGATACTTGCGAGTCTATCGGTCACCGTGCTCGGTGGGGTAGCATTGCTCTGGCTCTCAGCCCGAATCTTTCGGGCGGGAATCCTACTATACGGTCAACGGATGACGATAGGCGGCGTGTTCAGGGCGCTGCGGCAGGCATCGTGATTGCGCCCTATCCTCTGAGCGGCCTAGCGTATACTGTTTACATCCCCATCCCAAGATAACGAGAGGTCCCCTTGCGCTTCGGAACATATTTGATTCCACAGAGTCCTGTTCCTGATGAGGACAGCGTAGTTATCGATTCGACGCTTGCTGAGGTTGAGTTGGCCGAGGAACTCGGATTTGACACCGTCTGGCTCCAGGAGCACCATTTCGGCGGGGAGTGTGCCTACGCCGACCCACTGGTTTTCGGTGCAGCCGTAGCCGCAAGGACGGAGCGCATCAAGATCGGCTTTGCAGTCATTCAGATGGCGCTGCATCACCCAGTTCGGCTCGCCGAACAGACGGCGTTGCTCGATAACTTGAGCCACGGACGACTGATCGTGGGCACAGGGCGAGGTACGGTTGTGAACCACTTCGAGTACACCGGCTTCGGCACGACGATGGACAAGAGCGCCCGAATGCTTGCTGAGGCCGAGGAGTTGCTCGTCAAGGCATGGACAGAGGAGAACATTGATTTCCAGGGCGAATTCTGGCAATCGTCGATGCCAATGCTGCGACCACGACCCTACCAGAAACCCCATCCCCCGATAGTTCGAGCGTCCATCAGCGAAGAGTCGATCAAGGCTATGGCACTTATCGGGAGGCCGGTCATGCTGGGACCCGTCGGCGACGACATCCTCGAAAGCAGGGTGTCCTTGTACAAAAAAACACTGGGCGAGTCCGGGTTGTCGACTCAAGAGGTTGATCGCGTCTACGATCAGGTGTGGGTCGCGAAGAAAGTGTGTATTGCTCCGACAGAGACTGAAGCCATAGATACTGCGAGGGCCGCCAACCGTTGGTCGATGGAGTTAACGAACGCAATGCGTAGGCGTCACAACCCGCCGGAGGCTCGTCCTGCCGAACTAGCTCCCGATGCTTGGCACGACCTTGGCGACTCCTTCGTCGTCGGCACGCCGGAACAAGTCGCTGAACAGATATCCATGCTGCGAGATATCGGCGTCCCCAACCTGATGCTGACCTTCAACCTTGGGAATATACCGCGAGCGACGGTCGAGCGATCGATGCGACTGTTCGCCAACGAAGTCGCGCCCGAATTTGCGCAGCCACGCGAGGAGTAAAGAATGAAGATACATCTGCTGGGATGTGGCACCCCAACCTCGGATGCCGAACGCTTTGGCTCGTCGTATGTCGTTGAAGTCGGCGGCCAGTACATCATGTTCGACTGCGGGCCATCGACGACCTCGAAACTCGTTAAGGCAGGACTCAAACCAACGTGGGTCGACTACCTCTTTTTCACCCACCATCACTTCGATCACGATGTCGACTATCCCTGCTTCTTGTTGAGTCGGTGGAACGAGAGCATCGGTAAGGAAAACGATTTACAGGTCTTTGGTCCAAACCTCACGGAGCAGTTGACGCACAGGCTTATGGATGAGAAAGAAGGTGCCTTTGCTCACGACTGGATCGCGCGCATCAATCACCCATTGAGCCTCAACGCTCATACGAGCCGAGGAGGCACGCTGCCTCGCAGGCCGCCAGTTATTCATGCCAAGGATGTGGGGCCGGGCAAAGTCTTTTCTGGTAGCAACTGGGAAGTGTCGGCTGCGCCTGCCGAGCATGTTCAGCCCTGGCTCGACTCGCTAGCCTATCGACTGGACACGGAGGAAGGCAGCGTCGTCGTCACCGGTGACACGGCCCCCTGCGACAGCGTCATTGAATTGGCGAAGGACGCCGACGTGCTGATCAGCTTGTGTACCTACATTCAAGAAGACATTGCGGGCACGCCCGAGGCCGAGTTCATGTGCGGCAGCGAGACGGTCGCCGAAATGGCTCAGGCCGCCGGCGCTAAAAAGTTGGTTATCACGCATCAGGCCCACCCGCTCGACCAACCAGGCGAGACTGAGCGCGCCCTCCGAGACATCACCCGCATCTACGATGGGCCGGTTGTGTGGGGTAAGGAGTTGATGGCCTTCGAGGCGTAGGAAGAGATTTCGCCGCAGAGGGCACTGAGCACACAAAGTTTAGAATTCTTTTTCTACATGATCTCTGCGCCCTCTGTGCTCGTTCCTTCGGTCCCTAACACTCCAGCAAGTTCCCAACTTAACCATGCCGTTTACACCCATCGTGACGGGGCGGGTTGCCGTTGGGTATTTTGTATAGTCGTTCATAATTGCTCCTTAGGTGGTGAACCTATGTACCGAGCATCGACGTGTGAAGTCTGGCTTGTTAGTCGTTGCCTTGATACACTCACCGCTGCCAATCACGGAGGTACGCATGCTTACTAAAGAACACATCGACTATCGCCAAGAAGACAAGAACTTTTGGGAAGAGGAGCTTGAGGACTGGGTACCGCAGCGCATTTATGACTGCCACATGCACTTGCTCGAAAACGACCTGATCGCCGATGACAGTAAGTACAAGAATATGTACCCGAGCACCGACTTCGAGACCGCGAAGCAATGGCACAACTTGGTACTTCCGGGTCGTGACTCGCACTTTCTCATGCTGGGCAGGCCTGCAACTGGCACCGACGTGAACGCCCACAACACGTTCATGTTTGACCAGATGGCATCCGACCCGTTATCGCGGCGAAACCGGCTGACGACACCCGGCGACTCCCTCGAAGACATTGAGCGGGACGTAAAGGAACGCGGCTTCGTCGGCCTGAAGGTCTATCGAATGTACTCGGTGACCGGTGACATGAAAGACTGCCGCATCCACGAGTATCTGCCCCACGAACAGATGGAGCTTGCAAGTGATCTCGGCCTCTGGGTCACCCTGCATATGTCACGGTCTGGCGGCGGCGACGAGACGAACCTGAGTGATCTGGAGGACTATACGAAGCGCTACCCTGGCATCAAGTGGATTTTGGCCCACTGCGCCCGATGCTTCGTCTACCGTCAGATGGATCTTGGAATCGAGCGGCTGAAGGCGATGCCGAACATCTGGTACGACACCTCGGCTGTGACGGACATTCGCCCCATCATAAGACTATTCCAGGAAGAGGATCACCGGCGGATATTTTTCGGCACCGACGGCATCGAGTCGACATCGTTCCATGGCGCGTACACTGCGTACGGCCACGCCCACCAGATGATCGAGACCGACAATGTCCCGTATTTACACTTCGACCACTCGGACTACCGGCCTATCATCTGTCTGTACGAGCAGTTGATATCGATGAAGCAAGCCGCCGAGGTCGCAGGGCTGACACGCGACCAGATCGAGGACATTTTCTGGCGCAACGCCGTGCGCGAGCTTGGCATCGACTGGCCGGAATAATGGGCTACGGGTTCACGAGCCAACTTGCGAAGAACTCGGGCGACCACTTGCGGGCCAGGTGCATAATCTTGTTGGAGTAGGCGGCCTGTGGCGGGACGAGTTCGGCCTCCATCCAGGCCTCCGCAGCCTCGATTGTAGGCAGTTCGATGACATACGCCCGGTGCCATTCATGTTGTGGTGCCATGAGTTGAAACGCTTCGAGGCGCATGAGGCCGTGCTCCTTCGCCACTGACTTCATCAACTCGCGATGCTCAGCACCGCCGCGTTCCTCGACCGGCGCCAGTACCGCTTCTGGGAGCATCCGCGCGAACTCCAGGACGACATAGCTGTTACGGTCGACGTCCAGTATAGGGCGACGATCCACGTCAACCGGACTCGACGGCTGGGGCTTTTGGAGAGGCTGTGTGACCCAGTCGTTGAAATAGTCCATCGCGAAGCGTCGGGACAAATAGTATTCGTAGTAACCGTAGGTGCCGTACGGTGGGGCCATCTCGGCCTCTATCCACGCCTCGGCCCCTTCAAGCGTCGGGAACTCCATCACCCAGAAGCGCTGCCAGGGCTGCTTGGTTTCCAGGAGCTTGAAACCCTCTAGCGTCACCATCCCGTACTTATGAGCGACCGAAAGCATTAGCTCGACGTGCTGCTTGCTGTAATCGTCCTGCTGCGCCTGCGGGAGAAGGTCCCAGCTTTGCAGCCGACCGCCTTTGTACAGCACCACGACGCTGTCGCTGCTCGATGCATGATCGCCTGTTCCGAAGGGCACGATAGACCTCCTAGACCTTGTTGCGTCGGTCCACTCGGGCACCAGCCTGGTAAACGTCGGCGACGTTCCAGAGGTCGTTGATATTGACCGAAGGGTCACCGTCGACCACCAGCACGTCTGCTGCCTTGCCGGCTTCGAGACTACCGACTTCATCGTCGATCCAGCACGACTTGGCCGAGTTGCTCGTTCCGGCCACGATGGCTTCCATTGGCGACATGCCACCCGCGACATGGGCCTCGACCTCGTCCTGGAACTGCGCGATCTTGTGCCAGCTCCACGATGTATCCGAGCCTGCCGCCATCCTGACACCCGCTTCGTGCATGTCGTTGAAAGACTCCAGCAGCCGATCGTAGCCTTCCGTGCCTCGGTCGAATACCTGCTGCGCGCGCTCCGTGAGTTGTTCACCTCGTTCATGCTTCTCGTTGATAACACGATAATTCGCGCGGCCTTCGTTCAGAGTCATATTGACGTACACGCCCTGATCGATAATGCGCTGGGTGATATCTGGCTGATTGTTCCAGGTACCGTCGGGATCCATATGTCGGGCGTGGATGAGAGTGTCGAATCCGGCATCCAGGCAGTTTCTCATGGCTTGGGAGTTAACGCAGTGGGCTGCGACGTGTTTGTCGAATTTGTGCGCCTCGTCCGCTATGGCGGTCAACTCGTCGACGTTGAACGACGGTCTGAAGGGGACTGAGGTCCGCGTGCTCCCACCGGAGGCCGTTACCTTAATGAAATCAGCGCCCTCCTTGATGAGCTGTCGCACCGCCGCACGGCACTCGGTCGGGCCGGTGGCTTCGATACCAAAGTAACTAAGGTGTCCACCGACAATCGCCATGGGACGACCAGTGAGAATGAGCCTCGGCGCGATTGTGATGCCCATCTCGACTGCCTGCCGAAGGAGGAAGGTCGTTCGGTTCTTGGCGCCGCAGTCGCGGACCGTCGTGACTCCAGAATAGAGATGGGCGCGGGCGTTACTCGCCGACTGCACGGTCAGGATTTCGTCGGGCAGCGTGGCGAGATCGTCACCCGCCCGTCCGTCTCCGATGCCGTTCAGGTGAACGTGGCAGTCGACCAGGCCGGGCAGGAGAGTCTTTCCTTCATATGTGATCTCTTCAACCGTAGCACCCTCCGGCGGCACCACCGACTCTTCCGTTCCGACGGCAGTGATCCGGTCGCCTTTGAGAAGGATGGCACCTCGTTCAAGGGGCGGCCCGCCGTTACCGTCGATCAGCCGGTCGGCCTTTAGTAGAGTAAAATCCGGTGCAAGGTTGTTCATCGTGGTCTCCTCAGAATCGTGGCAATTGACTGAGCACACACCGTAGCCCAAGAAGATGCGGCGCGCAAGAGGGCGGTGTGCATCCCCTGGACTTGGTACACTAGCGATGGTACCCATCATGGGTTGGAGGACATGCGATGCAGGCCGCTTGGGCGACGAACCGCGCAACCATTTTGAGTCTCACGCTTGTGCTGCTGACCATTCTCGGTTGTGGTAGCTCGAATGTAATCGAGTTGGACGCCGATGACGACGCGGCGGAGATCGAGATGGAAGTGGAGGAAGAAATACTGGTCAAGCTTGAGGCGAATCCCACGACCGGGTACACATGGGCCGTAGATAGCGATGTGGACGGCAGCCTGCGCTTGGTGGGCGAGATCGAGTTCGAGTCGGAGTCGAATCTCGCTGGCGCGGGAGGTAAGCAGATGCTCCGGTTCAAGGCGCTTACGCCCGGCGAAGGTGATCTGACGCTGATATACCATCGACCGTTCGAGCCGGATGCTGAACCGTTACGCGAGTTTTCCGTATCCGTCGTCGTGAAGTAGCGTCGTGCTGCTGAGTCTTTCCTGGAACCTACGATATCTCTTCGGTGATACCCGATGGGATACCGGCATCGTGCCGCCGGAGTTGGTGGAACTCATCGAAGGTGAGCACATCGCGTCCGGCGCTGCATTGGACATTGGCTGCGGCACCGGAACGAACGCGATCTATCTCGCTCAACGTGGCTTCGATGTCCTGGGAGTAGACGTGGCCCATCTTGCGATTCGTCAGGCGAGACGCAAGGCTAAACAGGCCGATGTTCAAGCACGGTTCCATACGGGCAGCTTTCTCGACCTCAGCGAGGGGCGCTTCGACTTCGTCCTCGACGTTGGCTGCTTTCACGGCCTGCTTGCGAAAGACCAGGCAAGGTACGTTGAGGTACTGCGCCACGTTCTCAACGCAGGCGGTGCGTACCTTCTCTATGCATGGGGGCCGCGAGAGTTCAATGGTCAGACGTACGGCCTGAGCCCGGACGCAGTCCAGAGGACACTGGGTGAGTCATACGCACTCGAACGCCTGTGGACGGGCGAAGAGGGTCACAGTCCCTCGTATTGGTATTGGTTCGTTCGAGATGACGACTAGATTGTCGACAGCCGACCATCCGAGCCGACGATATTTATCCTGTCATTGCGATGACTCCGACCGTTGACGCTTAAATGGCACGTTGCTACACTCCGAATCACCTTTCGTCAGTAACGGCCTCAACGGTTCCGAACTTGACCCATCAACCGCAAAACAATCTCGACAATACTGCAACAGTCGGCAGAAGCCCGTTCGTAGGTCGGGAGTCCGAGCTTGCGACACTGCGCTCCTATTTCGACTCGGCAATGGGTGGTTCGGGACGCATCATTATGCTCGCGGGCGAGCCGGGAATAGGTAAGACGAGGACAGCAAGCGAGTTGGCGAAGCATGCGGAGGGACAGGGTGCCCAGGTACTGTGGGGGCGCTGCTACGAAGAGGAAGGTGCTCCGGCATACTGGGTGTGGGTACAGCCGATTCGCGCCTATCTGGAGACGACGCCCCCAGATCAACTCCGCGACGAACTGGGAGACGGTGCCCTCGAAATATCCGACATCGTTAGTGAAGTTCGCGAATTGATACCGACCGGCACCGAGACTCAGATCGGTCAGAGCCCTGAGCAGGCCCGTTTTCGACTCTTCGATGCGGTTTCCAGTTTTCTCGCTCGGGTATCGGAACGTCGGCCTCTGATGATCGTTCTCGACAACCTCCACTCGGCACACCCTTCGTCGCTCTTAATGTTGGAGTTTCTCGCGAACACGATCAATGACCACCGAATCTTGATCGTTGGGACCTACCGGGACGTGGACATTTCCCGCGGCCATCCCCTTATCCACACTCTTGGCGGACTCAACAGGCTCGATCATTTTGAGCGACTACTCCTGCGGGGGCTGGGCTCCGACGACGTAGCCGAGTATATCGGCTTAGTCTCCAGGACTAAATCCGACGCTCGACTTGCTGAGATGGTTCACTTGCATACCGAGGGGAATCCATTTTTCGTCACGGAGTTGGTCCAACTTCTGCATCAAGAAGGCGCGCTGGGTGGCAAGGCTTCGGATGTGGAGAACCTGCTTCGCAACAGAATTCCTGAAGGCGTGCGCGAAGTGATTGGCCGACGCCTTGACAAGCTCACCGGCGCTTGCAATCAACTGCTGACCATTGGCTCAGTCATAGGGCGAGAGTTTTCTTTGGAGCAGCTCAGCGCTCTGCCAGCGGAGTCATTAAACGGACCAAGCGTAAGCGTTGACCCTTCGGAGATACTGGATCTCCTGGACGAAGCAATCGAAACCCGACTGATCGAAGAGGTCGATCACGCTTCGGGGAAATTTCGCTTTGTTCACTCACTAATCCAACAAACATTAGCGGGAGAGGTATCTACTACCCAGACTATCCGTCTTCACGCGAAGATCGCCGAGACCTTTGAGTTGCTCTATCGAGACCGCACAGGAAATCACCTGGGGGAGCTTGTGCACCACTTCTCGGAAGCCGAAGCGCTTCTGGGAAACGAAAAACTGGTCAACTATCTGATTCTTGCGGGGGAGCAAGCGTTAGACACCTACGCTTACGATGAGGCCCTGGACTACTTTCAGCGTGCGCTCGATGCTGCCGGTGTTACTCAGACAGACCAAGAAGAAGCGGCTATATTGTTCGGACTCGGACGGGCACAGGTAGCGACAGCCCAGCGTCACGAAATGCAGAGCGCTGTCGAGACCTTGACGCGGGCGTTCGACTACTACGAAAAAATCGGCGATGTCGATACGGCGCTGTCCGTCGCCGAATATCCAGTGATGGAGATCACGGGTATTACTGGCTTAACGCACCTGATTTCGAGAGCCCTGGCACTCACGGAGCCTGACTCTCACCGCGCAGGACGGCTCCTAGGACGATACGTTAGGGCCGTGGCGCTGGAACGAGGCGACTATGGGCAAGCCACCAACGCGTTTCACAGGGCGGTGGAGATCGCGCGCCGTGACGGCGACCTCACGCTGGAGGCCCACGCTTTCGCCGAGGCTGGCAGCGTCGACGGGTACTACCTCAACATGGCCCAGGGGCTCGAAAAGTGCCTTCATGCGATTGACCTTGCAACCCAACAGGAGAAGCCTGACCTGGAATCAATCGCGCTCAACTGGGCGGCCACAATCCTGCTCGTCACCGGCGAGCCGGTGAGGGCGAGGTACTACGCCGAGGCCTGTCTCGCCAATGCCGAGAAGCTGCGTGACAACTACCGCATCGCGGGGGCTATCGACAATCTTGAAGACCTCGCCCGGCTGGAAGGCGACTGGGACTTGGCAAGGGAGCTAAGCGACTACGGACTCGATACTGCTCCGCGCGACGGTCGTCTTTTAGCTTTCCGGGCAGTGCTCGAATACGAGGCGGGCGCTTACGAACGTGGGGCTCAGTTCGTGAGCCAGTTGATCGAGGTAATTGAACGACCAGAGATCGGGCCGACCCTTCTAAACGCCTGTACGGCTTTGTGTCTGCCGATCGTTATGGATATTGCAGACACGAAGGAGTACGCCGACGTTGCTCGGGTCGCTGCCGAACGAGTCGTCGGTTCACCGGAAGCAACGCCTGGGGTGATACTATCGGCACAGGTCGGGCAGGCGCTGACTGCCGTCTCCGATGGCAACCATGCAGCAGCGCAAACGCTCTACGACGAGTTGTTGCCCAGGTCGGGAATCATGGTGTACGGGGGAATCACGGCTGTCGATCGAGTCCTGGGGTTGCTGTCCGGTTTTACAGGCTTACGCGACGACGCGGACAAGCACTTCGCAGCAGCCGCGCACTTGTGCCAAAGGGCTGGCTACCGGCCAGGGTATGCCTGGAACGCCTACACTTGGGCTGGAGTCCTGGCAAACCTAAGTGCCGACGGCACGAAATCCACCGATGTGACGAATACCGACAGGGAGCGTGCTCTGGCCCTCCTCGACGAGGCGCTGGATATCTCTCAGGAACTTGGCATGGGGCCGCTGACGAAGAAGGCGGCAGCAATGCAGGGGTCGATCAAAGCTCAGTTGGCCCACGTTGTCGAGTACCCTGACGGTCTGACTCGACGCGAGATTGAAGTACTTCGGGTGCTGGCCCGTGGCAAGAGCAATCCTCAGATCGGCGAAGAACTGTTCATAAGTCTGAATACCGTTACACGGCACCTGAGCCACGTCTATATGAAGACGGGGGCGGCGAACCGTGCGGAAGCGGCCGTGTACGCTGCCAAGCACGACCTGGTATAGGGGGAAGAGAAAACGTCAAACGTAATGATCTGTAGATGAGCACAGTGTGGTTCTCATGGATGTCCACATTACGTTTGACGTTTGACGTTTTTGTCCCCCCAAATCACAGAATCGTGTGATGTCGCTATAGGTGAGACGTAGTACCGTTCAAGGTGAACGCTCGGATTCTGGGGTGTCTCGATGAAACGAACGCTCGGCATCGCACTGATCGCCCTCGGCTTGGTTGGCTTGACGCTGGCGTCATTCCCGACCGACGTGAAGGCCCAGGCGAAAACGGGCGTGCGCATCCAGATTGACGGTCTGGTCATGCCCCCGAACGCCAGCTTTCTGTCCAGAGCAATCGACAAAGCGGTCGAAGACGGGGCCGAACTACTTGTCGTCGAGTTGAATACCCCCGGCGGCCTGCTCGATACGACCGGCGACATGGTCGGCATGCTTCTCGTTGCCAAAGTCCCGGTCGTCGTGTTCGTATCGCCCGCAGGCTCGCGGGCTGCGTCGGCTGGGACCTTCGTCACTGCTGCGGCACACGTTGCTGCGATGGCGCCCGGCACCAACATCGGAGCAGCTTCCCCCGTCGGAGACGGTGGTCAAGACCTTCCTGTAGAGTCACGTGTCACGGCCTTCGATGCCATCGATGAGATCATCGGGCAAATCGTCGCAGGGCGTGGGAGAGACGAAGCCGCTCTACAAGAGACTGTTAGAAGGGCAGTTTCCTACTCGGCACATGAGGCCGTAGACGCCGGTATCGTTGACCTTTTCGCGCAGGATGTCGACGACCTGCTTCGGCTGATCGATGGACGAACAGTTATCGTCAACGGCATTGAGAAAACGTTGAGCACCGAAAATCTCCACCTGGTGACGGTCGAAAAGACGGTACTGGAGCACTTTCTTAACTTCATCTCTGACCCGAACATCGCCTTCATCCTTATCGTTATGGGACTGTTTGGCCTCTGGTTGGAGTGGATTGCGCCTGGCGCGCTGGCCTTCGCCCCCGGCATAACCGGTGCGATATCGATGGCCCTTGCGCTGCTAGCTTTAGGCACTCTGCCAGTAAGCGGTGTCGGTGTGGCGCTGCTCGTGCTCGCCGCAATCTTGCTAATCGCGGAGGCCCAGGTGCCCGGATTCGGATATTTCGGCGCAGCGGGTACGGTGAGTTTGTTACTAGGAGGATTGTTGCTCTTCGGAGGTTTCACTCGACCGGACATTCAGCCGCCGTCCTTCGACGTGCCGGAAATTCGGGTTAACGTCTACCTGCTGGTTGGTCTGACCGGAGGAGTGTTTGCGGTGTGGATGTTTGTACTACGCGATATGCTGAGGTCTCGGATTGAGGGTACGACGAGCCCGACCACTCCTTCATCACTTGTCGGGCAAACAGCAGTTGCGACTTCGGCACTCTCTCCAAGAGGCACGGTGACGATCAGTGGGGAACAGTGGTCGGCGGTAACAATGGACAGGCAGGCGGTTGAACAGGGAACGTCGATTGAGGTGGTTGGTCAGGACGGTCTTGTATTGCGGGTGAGGTCCGCCGACTTCGCCGAGTCTGAATAACGTCGCCAGCGCAGCAAACGGATGTCGTACGGTCACACGAGACGCAGTTCCATATGAACGTCAACCTCATCGCGCGCGTACTCGACGAATCCGCAACTTTCGTAGAACCCAATGGCTTCTATCCAAGGAACTTGAACCGCCAGTACCATTCTGGAGAAGTTGCGCTCCTGAGCCGCCGCTATCAGGTGACCCACCAACGCGGTCGCAATGCCTTGCCGCCTCCACGCTAACGAAACCGACATACGTGCCAACCTGCCAACAGTCTCATTTTCAGCCAACAGCGTGACGGCTCCGACGATTTGTTCCCCGCTCACGGCGACCAGAAAAGTATGACCAGGAGAAACGTAGTTAGAATAAATATCGTCGAGATCCGGGTTGACGGTCTCGTCGATGAAGCCAAAGTGTTCGCCGAGACCATCCAGAATTAAGCGACGAGTGGCAGTTTGGTCAGCAGGCTCGAAAGGGCGTACCTGGACATCATCTATCCGGTCAGCCACCGAAGGTTCTTGATGCGATCCGGGGAACGTCTAGACCCTCGGGCCGCTCGAACTCTTTGTACCGTACCCATACTTCAACTCCGTTGAGGCTGCGTATGAATCCAGCGCGCTTCTCGAACTCCTTGCACTCGATCTCGATGAGATTCTCACCCTGGTTGACGATGGCCGGGTCGAGCTTCCATTTGAACCAATGCACCGCAGTACCACCGGGGGCGTATACCTCTCCCCTATGCCATCCCGGCAATTTGGGCATGTGCATCGCTCGCTCGTCTGTGATTTCGGCCTGGTCCCGACCGAGAACGTTGCCATTGAAACGAAACTCGATATCGTCCTCGATACAGAAGTTAGAGAACCGGAGAGTCAAGACGGGTTTACGGATTTCTCGGTCTGCGATCGAGGGCTCGATGTCGTCGGCGACGTGGATAGAGACGGTAACTGTTTCCCCCTCTTTCAAGTCCGCCGGAAGTTGTCGCGGTGCTTCAACGATGGTGGCAGGGCTCTGAGACTCTTTCGGCTGGAGCACGTAGCGCTTATTGCGTCGAGACATCGACTGCGGCAGCGCGGCCTCACGGAGGATTTGGTACTGCTCGTTGCCGAAGGGCCAGGGCAGGTAGCCGAGGTACATTCCTGAAAAACCCTGGACCTCGAGCGTCTGCGACAGTGCGCGATACATCTCTATGTACGGACCTAGCGTCCGCTCGTCGTAAACGTGCCTGGGAGGACGGATGTAGGCTGCCGCGCCTGCGTCGTTGGCCGCGTCAGCCATCCAGCGGGCGTCGGATAGCCCTGTATCAAAAAGAAAGTCGGAGACTTGTCCGACCACCAGGTCGACGCTGCCTTCCTTGAGCCACGTCTCCACGTCGAGGCCGATGCCGAGGTTGTCCTCTCTCCGATGGAAGACTCGTGCCATGATCGGTATCTCGCGTCCCTGGCGTTTGCCGATTTCGTTCACCGTTTGGCGAATTCGGGCGACGTAGTCATTCATGACTGGGATACTCTTCTCGATCTCATTGGGCCGGAAGTAGGCGGGATAGAACATGAAGTCGAGCTCGATTCCATCGGCACCATAGTCGTCCAGCATTTCACGCACGAGTGCCAATTTATCTTCTTGGACTAGCTCGTTTGTGAAGTCGTATGCCCAGGCGTTGCGTTCGTCGTCCTGCCCGCCGAAACACACGTCCTCGCCGTGCTTCCATTTGAGCCAACCGCAGCGCTCGCCACCGGGTTTAGCCGTATCCTGGAGCTTCAGGCTTGGGAAGAAACTCATGCCGGTGGCGCGGGCGTAGCGGACGGTCTCCTCGATCTGGTCGGTGCCCATCTTTGCGGCGTCCTCGACCATTCGCATGATGCGCCAGTCGATGTAATTGCCCCAGACGTCTTTCTCGTCACCGACCTTGCGCCCGACCTTGCTCTGGTGAAAATATACGTCGCCATAGCCGAGACCCATGGCGAGGAGATCGACACCGGTACCGAGAACCTCGTCGACCGGCCAGCGGAGCTTGTTCATCGTCAGCGGTGGGTCGATGCGCTTGGCGTGGAAGTGATGGGCGTCGTTGTAATATATCAACCGCGGCGTATTCATAGCTGCACCTTTCAGAGAGGTATCCTGCCCGTCGCCGATAGCATACCATTCTGTAAGAAGCTGGGTGGGTGTGGTCGATAGCTGAACTGGGCAAACGCGTGTTCCCTGAAGTACCCAGAGGGGATGTCATTCTGAGGCTGCGCGAGTCCTTCCCCGGAAGGATAGATGGTCATCGTAAACCAACGTTGGCTTGCCGCAGCCATTTAGATTCCTCGTCGCCGACTCCTCGGAATGACAAAAACCGAAAATGCGATTGCCCTGGATAGCTGAAGTTTGGATGCTGTGACCGCATAGTTTTGCCGACCATATGAGTCTATATACAAAATACATCGGACAGGAGGAGGCAGTGATGCTAGAAGAATTCGAGGTTGCTGACGTGATTCCGGCGACGCCACAGGAAATTTACGACGCTTGGCTGGACTCCGATGGTCATGCGAATATGACCGGCGGCGGCGCTATGGCAAGTGCCGAGGTCGGGGCCAGTTATACAGCGTGGGACGGCTATATCACTGGCGAGAATATCGAATTGGAGCCGCCGAGGCGAATTGTCCAAACATGGCGGAGCAGCGAGTTTCCGACTGGCACAAACGATTCGCGACTCGAAATCGTACTCGATGAGGTGGACGGCGGTACGAAGGTCACATTTCGGCACTCGCAAATCCCCGACGGCCGGGGTGATTCCTACAAACAGGGCTGGGTTGACCACTACTTTGAGCCGATGAAGGCGTACTTCGGCGGCTAGCCCTCGATTGACGGTCGTGTCTTCGAGACATATAATGCCCACTCAATCTCGGAGGTGTCTCTATCCTCGATCCAACCGAATATACGCGGCTCGCCGTCGAAGTCGCCGACGACAATATGGCGTCAGACATCGCGATGCTGGACGTTCGGGAAGTCTGCGACTTCGCCGACTACTTCGTCGTAATGACGGCGGAGTCGACGCGGCAAATCAATACGCTGGTCGAGGTGATCGAGAAGGCGCTGAAGGACAAGGGAACCCTCCTACATCACCGCGAGGGCACGGGGGACAGCGGCTGGGCGCTCCTAGATTTCAGGAGCTTGATAGTACATATTTTCCGGCCAGAGACCAGGGACTACTACCAGATCGAGGGTGCCTGGGAAGGCGCCGTCGAGACCGTCAGGATTCTATGATCCATTTGTCTACGTCACGCTCGTAGGACAATATCTCGTCGGGTGAAAAGAACAGGCTGATCTCTCTCTGAGCCGACTCGTCGGAGTCCGAGCCGTGGACGAGATTCATCCCGATAGTCATGCCATAGTCGCCCCGGACGGACCCGGGTGTCGATTCAACGGGACTCGTCTGTCCCATCGTAGCCCGAACGAGCTGCACCGCGTTTTCCCCTTCCAACACCATCGCCACGATCGGCGACGACGTGATGAACCGCACGAGACGCGGGAAGAAGGGCTTGCCCTCATGCTCGCCGTAATGCCGGTGCGCAAGCTCCTCGGAGACTTGCATCAGCTTCATTCCCACAATCTTGAGACCGCGCCGTTCGAGCCGCGCGATCAGGTCACCCACCAGCGCTCGCTGGACGGCATCCGGCTTTAGCAATACCAATGTTCTGCTCATTTTGTCCTCTGTTTCCGCGCCTGTTCCGCCTTTTTGAACTGGGCGCTCTGCATGTAGATCGGTTGCAAGGTGTCCGGGTCGTCTGCAATACCCTTGCTCAAACGTTCAAAGCCCATATGGGCCAGCGCCGACGGTCTTCGTGTTGGGGATGGAGTGTCTACGATAGTCACTTCGGCACCAACCAAAGCGTGCACGGATGCCGCTTCCTCGCCGCACAAGAGTGTACCTTCTGAAAGAGCTTCTGCCAACTGCTCACGCTCTACGACCCGGTATTCGGCCTCCGATGACAGTGTCTTTTCATACGTAGCTAAATACACCTTGGAGCGTCCGGCTCCGATTACTGCCGAGACTGGCCGCCCGAGGCCGAGGTATGGAAACGACTCAATATCTAAGGTGTTGACCGCTGCAATCGGCACTCCTCGGGCCATCCCCAATGACTTGGCCACCGACATGCCGACCCGTAGGGCGCTGAATCCACCCGGACCTACTGCGACGAAAATGGCCGTGACGTCGTCCATCTGCATACCGGCATGCTCCATGACCCGACGAAGCGCCGGAACGAGTTCGACGGAATGATTGCGCTCCGACCGCCAAGAAAGTTCAGCTACGATGATACCGTCGGTCGAGACGGCGACGGACGCATAGCGCGTCGAAGTGTCAATACAGAGTTCCATAAGGGATTATTCGCTCCTGCCGAGCCGTTGAATCACTTCAAGCACCCCTGTGAACTTGTTGGACGGGTCAGCAAACATGAGGCGGCGTTCGCTCTCAGAAACGGAATCGAGCCTAATTTTAAGCGCCTCGTCAGAAAAAAGCCCTGGCACGTTGTCGGCCCACTCGACGACAGTAAGGCCATCGCCTTCGAGGTATTCGTCGATGCCCAGGTCTTCGGCCTGGGCGACTGCGCCCACGCGGTAGAGGTCCATATGGTACAGCGGTATCCGACCCTCATGCTCCGCAATCAAGACAAAGGTCGGGCTGCGAGCCAATTCTGTCGAACCGAGACCGTTTAGTATTCCCTGAGTCAGGCAGGTCTTGCCAGCACCAAGTTCGCCAATTAACAAGATCACGTCGCCTGCGGCTGAGTACTCGCCCAGGATCCGCCCGATGGATTGGGTTTCCTCCGGGCTATGAGAGGTGAATTGGATGTCCAAGTTGGAGGGAGCGGGCCTATCAGCCACTGCGAGGATGGAGTAGGTCTCGACATGCCGTCGAATGCGTGTATTATAAGCGTAGCACACCCCTACCCAAGGCGAACATTTGCGCTCCCTAATCGTCTCCGATATCCATGCCAACCTCGAAGCATTCCAAAGCGTAATCAACGACGCTCACGATAGAGGCGGCTTCGACCAGATTTGGCAGCTAGGCGACCTCGTCGGTTATGGTCCAGACCCTGTGGCCTGCATTGACCTGCTTCGGGAACACGACCATGTCGGCGTCGCCGGAAACCACGATCTGGCGGCTGTTGGGCGGCTTAGTTTGGAAGCGTTCAATATGTACGCATCTGCCGCTGCCCAGTGGACGACGACCCAGTTGACCGATGACCACGTCGAGTATCTTCGCGGGCTGCCGCTGCGTATGGAGACAAACGACTTCACGGGAGTACACGGAAGTCCGAGGGACCCTGTGTGGGAATACGTCGTCTCCGCCGCGACGGCAACGGCCAACTTCCGTCATTTCACGACACGGAGATGCCTCGTGGGCCACTCGCATCTGCCCTTCGTGTGCAGGCCAGACGGCGACAGTGCTACCTTTCTCGACTTCCCTGTGGATTCGCCAATCCAGTTAGGCGAGGGGCAACTGATTATCAATCCCGGCAGCGTCGGGCAGCCGCGCGATGGTGTGCCGACCGCCAGCTACTCGATTTACGACTCTGACGAGGGCACCATAACTCACCGACGGGCCGAGTACGACATACCGGGTACTCAGCAGAAAATGAAGACTAGGGGACTACCCCGATACCTGATTGACCGTCTGCCCCACGGTCGATAGTCGCCTAATAATCGTCCTCGTCAAAGTCGTCATCCTCGGGCTCTTCGGTTTCGGTTTTGGAACTGCCGCCTCCGAATGGTACTATCGGGGAGTTCGTCTCTTCTGATCGCCGCTTCTTGCGAGGTAAGTTGTCGATAGTCTCTCGGAGTTCAGCGATTCGGTCAGCCGACGAAAGATCGACAAGCAGTCCTACCGCTCCAGCGTTCCGAAGTGTCTCGACTTGCTTTGCGCTGATGCCGTCGGACACTGCCACTATCGTTGGTTTCCCGATGGCCGAGCTCGCCGTCTGAATTTGACCTAAGCGAGTTACCGAGAGTTCATTCAGTTCTTCGTTCGGTACATACAGCGCTAGGTCGATCGACAAAGACCGGAGACCGCGAGCCTGTTCGTCTTCAATGGCGCCGTTTACGATTAGCACAGCCCCCAGGTCGTCGATATCGAGGACCGCGGCATCCGTCGAATCGGCGTTGAATACGACGAAATCGGCCCCTTGTTCCTTCAACGAGGTCGCGCGGTCAACGTCCAGGCTTTCGGTACGAACGCCCCAGACTTTGCCATCCAAAGTGGAGCTGACGCTGTCCATCTCCTTGGCCAGACTCTGGACAACGATGGCATCGACCTGAGTATCGCCGGCCGAAGCGATACCGCTCGCCGACGTTTGCCCGATCAACAAAATGCTTGGTTGGCGTGTCTGCTGCCGCGCCGACCCGAATCCAACCACAGTCTCTTCTGACTGTCCCAACTTTTTGATGCGCTCAATGAGTTTGCTCATGTACTCCGTTCCTACCGTGTATCCGTGAGTTCGTTACAATACACCGGATTCTATTGCAGCCCCCCAGACTGTACAAGGTTTAGGAGTCCATATGGAAGCAAAACAGTACGATGGGCGAAGCCTTCGATACTTGGTGGTCGAGCCGGACGAGTTCGACCCAGACCGCGCGTATCCCCTCATAATCCTGCTGCACGGCTTTGGCTCGAATATGAGCGATCTGGCGGGGCTGACTCCGACGATCGGCCGCGTTGGATACCTCTATGCCTGTCCGAACGCGCCATTGGCAATGGACATCGGTGGAGGTCAGGTCGGATACGCTTGGGCAAACCTGTACGGAGACTCGTATGAGCGGGAAGCTCAGGACGCGGAGAACTTGCTCATCGACTTCGTGCAAGAGCTAACGCAGCAATACAAGGTCACCCCTGATCGCGTGATGCTGGGCGGCTTCTCCCAAGGTGGAATGCTGACATATCGGGTTGGGCTGCCGCGTCCGGAAATGTTCGCCGGATTGTTCGCACTGAGTTCGAGGGTGACGGACCCAGACGGATTACGCAGCAGACTGCCAGAACGTCGCGACCAAGCGATTTTCGTGTCACACGGTACTCAGGACACCATGATATCCGTGGACGACGGGAGAGAATCCAGGCGGCTGTTGGGCGAGTGGGGATATGACGTCGAATACCATGAATATGAAATGGGCCACGAGATACGACAGGAAGTCATCGACGATTCCTTGAAGTGGCTGAGCAAGGTGATGCCGCCGCTGGTGTGACCGCGGCATGGCCCGCACCAAGCCTTCCGGTGTTGCCTGGCTTACTTCACTGATGCCATTCCTCAGAAAATGTGTAGCGCCGCCAATCTCGGGTGTCAGGGGATAGGTCACGGCCGTGCCACGTAGGAGGCGCACCCCCGTGCCGACCCCGGCGTATGGCTCGGTTTTCATCCCTAGTCGACATAGGAGCGTCAGTCTCGTTGGGGTGATCCATGGAAAATCGATAGGCCCTGCGATAGCCCCCAGGGTCTTTCGGTTTTCGGCAGCCGTCATTCCGAAGAGTCTTCGATGAGGAATCTAAATTGATGCCTTAAACCAAGATTGACATACGACGAACATTTGGATTCCTCTCGGAGCATCGGAATGACAGTCTCATTGGGTTGATATACAGACAACCGATACACCATGCGATAGCCCCCACTCCAAGTTGACCTCACAGAACATACGTACTATTATTAATTAATGGCCCGCATCCTGCGACCGAACTGGAGAATGAGACAGAATGAGACAAAATGAGACACGAAAGGCCGCCAACTTGACAAAGAAGCAACTCCAGGCGCTCCCATATTTGGTAGCCTCCCCGACCATGGCTGACGCCGCTAAGATAGCCGAGGTGTCTCGTGCGACGCTCTACCGCTGGATGGAGGACCCCGAATTCAGGGAAGAGTACGAGAGGTTGGGAGAGGCGGCGAATGCCGTTGTCCGCACAGAAATGAACGGTCTCATGCTCAAAGCCGCCGCCGTGTTCTCGCAGGGCATGGACGAAAGCTTCAACGAGTCTCGGCTCCGTGCGGCACAGGCCATGATGGAGGCTCGCGACAAGCTCAACCGCGATTTCCACGACAAGCGTCTGGTCGATCTAATGTCCCGTATCGCCGATGCCCTCGAGGAAAAACTCGCCTGAGCTTAGGATTTTCTTGGGCAATCGCGTTTTTATTGGGAAACCCGTTCACCCTGAGCAACGTTAAGTCCGGCGACCGGACCGAATCGAGGCAAGTAACTCAGATGGGGAAGTCGCTTGTCCTCTCCCCCTCGACGGGGAGGGATACGGGATGCAATCGACGCCAATAAGTACATCGAACTGATTCTGCGAACTCGGATTATTCAATCAGCGAAGCGCAAGGCGTGACTACTTGAAACCTACTTAATACATCGCGGAACCTGCTGGTCGCGCCCGAATCATACCTCAATAGGACTGGGCACGGAGCGGGGGGTTAACATAGCTGGTCAGGTTCCTACATACCGGAACCTGAGTCTCGACTACCTGCATGGGGTGCAGGGGGTCGCTGGTTCGAATCCAGTCACCCCGACTCGGTGTCCACCTGCCTCCCGGCTTTCTCGCTCCTGTCGGTTTCGACCGTTTGACAACAAATCTGACAGCAACCCAGATTTCGGGCGTCGCAAAACGGGCAAAAACGCTCCACGAGCCCCGGTCCCTGATACCGATCTTGCTCATATTGCTCTCCGCCGTCATTTTCTCCTGTATGAAAATCATGATCCCAGCAGGAGGCCACTGGCCCGAATCTCCACTAGATTCGTTGGCAAAACCGTCCGATTATCGCTGACGGTCTACAGGTGTGTGCCCCTTGGACTTGGAAGAAGTGAAAACGAGGTGAAAGCCGCCTCGTTGACTCACGACCGCTAATTCACGACGCGGGGAGATGGTTCTGCAAACTTGATTGGATGGTTGACGGGATTTGTGAGGGTATCTACCATGGTTCTCATTTGAGATACCATCTTTGTTGCTCCCAGACGCTTGGGTACGAGGAACTGTAGATCATATGAATGTTTCTGTCGGCACGGGACGACTTTCGAGTTCGTTACTCTGCGCCGAGGATAGCGATCATAGTCCGATAGGCGGATCTGTCGCCGCGGTGGCGGATGCAGTGCGCCGAGGAGCGGATCTCAGGCGTTCTTCTTCGTTCCAAGAGCAGGGTGGGGGTCTGGTTGAAGAGACGGGAACTCTCCAGACTACGTGGGTCTTTGACGACGAGCACGTCGGTGGGTTGCAGACATTGCGTCATCCTCTTGACTCCGGCCAGGGCATCAACATGCAACCCTCTATGGCCTTGTGGGTCTTCAACGTTGCAGCCCTTCAGCGGTCGGTCTTCGTGCCACTGGACGGAAGACCGATGAAGAACGCCAATGGAAGATGGATCGATGTCGACAATACGCCATATGGCAAGTCGGCGGATCACCTTGTGCCCACACGGTACCGATGGTGGGCTATCGGCGATTGGGAGGAGGTCTGTGCCCACGACGAAAACGGCAACCCGTCGTTGGGAAGCTGGGAGGAGCTTAAGAAAGCTGTCGACGAGGGGCGCAGAGTCAAGGTCGGTATCAAGAACCTGTGGTCATTCCTGACACCGGCAGACGAACAGGCGCCAGAACACGAAGCCTTCATGGAGTGCACATCGGAGTTCTCCCACATTGACCAGGAGTTCTTCGGCGCATTGACCCAACCGACCTTTCTGCTCCAGCCGTGTGTTCCCTTGAGGTTTATGGGGGAGAACTTCGCCCCCGGGTGGATTGTCGTCAGGACAGATGGGAGGGTACAGCGTCAGACTCTCAACCTGACGAATATGCGGTGGGAACAGGCCTGGGGCCGATATCCCCTGCGCTGGTTTGCGCGCTGAAGGATGAGCACGCAGCCGATTGCCGGCTACCGGGCTGGTTCTGTCGCAAATTTTGGTGTGTAGACGATTTTGGAGTGAGTTGGCCTTGCCTGGGAGAGGATTATGCCGCCAGACCGTAGAACTGTTCGGCCACACTGCGGCCCCCAACTTCCTCGCCTTCCAACTGTTGTTTCTTGAGCATGTGAATGAGTTCAATACCGGCCAAGGTCGACTGCGCCGCGTCAAACGATTTGAAGCCCAACATCGGCCGAGTCACCCGCTTCACCCCGCGGTGATCCTGCTCCACAATGTTGTTGAGGTACTTCACCTGACGGATCATGATTGCGGTGCCGTGATCCTCGTTGTAGCTCTTGATGGCTGAGGCATTGGCATCACTACCATCGATGGTAATCTTCTCGGGCAAACCGCTGCGGCAGATCGCTTTCTTGAGAAACTTCAGCGCCGCTTTGCTATCCCGCTTTTCCGTTAGCACGAAATCAATGGTCTTGCCGTATTTGTCCACTGCGCGGTACAAGTACTTCCACTCGCCCTTCACTTTTATATACGTCTCGTCCATCCGCCAACTCACCCACACAGGACGCTTGCGGCGGTGGAACTCCTGCTCGAGCTGCGGGCTGTACTTCACGACCCACCGGTTAATGGTAGAGTGATCCACCTTCACCCCC